>Ga0208283_10044_pt1 | contig 89637 bp, 89 predicted proteins | sample AntRauMetaRauer1_FD_184785 | JGI IMG/M metagenome (GOLD analysis project Ga0208283, IMG submission 184785) | Saline lake microbial communities from Rauer Lake, Antarctica, in enrichment culture - Antartic Rauer Lake 1 Metagenome Rauer1 (SPAdes)... ...
TTCCGGCCACGATCTATTTCCTCATCGTCGGTCAACCAGTCGCCGCGGTCGCATTGGCCGTTTTCGGCGCAGTCGTCATCAGTACGGTCGACAACATCCTCCGGCCGATGGTGATGCGACGCGGCGCGCAACTCAGCCCCGTGCTGACGATTCTCGGCATCTTCGGCGGGATCGCGCTGTTCGGGTTTGTCGGCCTTTTCGTCGGACCCATCATCCTCGGCGTGACCAAACTCATTATCGAGATCTTCGTCCGGGAGTATTCTGAGTCGACTGGCATTTCAAAAAGCAGCTAAAACCGTCCTGATCGCCGGAATTGCTACATTATGCTGGTTGACGGCGTACGTTTCGTATGCGTCTCGTTCAAGTACTCGTTCCGGAGGGAACACGAGCGCACGTCATCGAATCGCTCGACGAACAGGGAGTCGACTACGCGCTGTTTGACGAAGTCGGACGAGGTGATTTCGAAGCGATGGTCCAGTTTCCCGTCCCGCCGAGCGGCGTTGAGACGATTCTTGACCGGCTGAGCGAGGTCGGTATCCGCGAGGACGCCTACACCATCGTCCTGCCGACCGAGACGGTCGTCTCCCAGCGGCTTGCGGCGCTGGTCGAACGCTTCCCCGGCCTCCGCATCGCTCGCGAAGAGCTAGCCGCACGGGCCGAAGAGCTCGCGCCAGCCAATTCGACGTTCTTTGCGTTTCTCGTTTTGAGTACGATCATTGCCACAACAGGCCTCTTGTTGGATTCGGCGGCGACGATCATCGGTGCGATGGTGGTCGCCCCGCTGATGGGCCCGGCCATTTCGGCAAGCGTTGGGGCGGTCCTCGGTGACAAGCCCATGACATCACGCGGCGTGCGGCTCCAAGTCGCCGGACTGGTGGCTGCCGTGCTGACGGCGGCGATCATGGGGTGGCTGCTCCAACTGACGATCCTGATCCCGCCGGATCTCGACATCCTCTCGATCCCGCAGATCACCGAGCGGACGAACCCGAACTTCCTGTCGCTGTTTCTCGCCCTCGGCTCGGGGCTAGCAGGCGCGATCAGCATCATGCGCGGCTCGGGGTCGACGCTCGTCGGCGTCGCCATCGCGGTCGCGCTCATTCCGCCCGCCGCGACCGCAGGACTCGGGATTGCCTTCGGTTTGCCGGGGGCAGCTATCGCCGCCGGCGTCCTCGTGATTATCAACCTCCTTGCGATCAACCTCTCGGCGCTCGTCCTGTTTTATGCCGCGGGGTTCCGGCCAATCGACACCCTCGACGTCGAGTCGATCAGGCGGGCAGTCGTCTCCCGCGTCGTAGTCATCGCCACCGCCATCGCGGTGTTGTCGCTTGTGCTCGCCACGGTGACCGTGGCGACCTACCACACCCAGACGTTCGAACAGCAGACGCAGGCCGAACTGCAGGCGGCCTTCGACGAGGCCGACATCGAGGGTGTCGAATTGGTCGATGTGACCGTCGACTACGAACCGGTCGACGTGCTGCTCGGCAACGAACCCGAAGTAAACGTGCTGGTCGGGATTCCCCGGGACTTTCCGACGCCGCCGGATATCGCCCAGCGGTTTGATGACGAGCTAACCGACCGACTGGGACAGGACGTGTTCGTGCAGGTCGGCTTCCTCGAAGCGGAGTTCTCCGAGCGGGAACCCCCGGAGTCGCCGCTCGACGGCTTCGAGACGGTCTTCGCTGTATCGGGCGGGCCGACGAACTAACAGAAACGAAAACCGCGTTAGGCGACTGACTGCGTCTGCTGGTCGGCTTCGAGCAGTTCGTGGTAGCGGTTGCGGATCGTCACTTCTGAGATGTTGGCAACCTCACTGACCTGACTCTGGGTGACCTTCTGGTTGGTCAGCAGTGAGGCGGCATACACGCCAGCAGCGGCGAGGCCGACCGGCGATTTGCCGCTGTGGACGCCCTGGGCTTTGGCGGTCGACAACAGCTCTCGCGCCCGGCGTTCGGCTTCGTCGCTCAGTTCGAGATCCGAGGCGAACCGCGGGACGTACTGCTCGGGGTCGGCTGGCTTGATCTCTAAGGAGAGCTCGCGGGCGATATACCGGTAGGTACGGGCGATCTCGTCTTTGTCGACCCGCGAGACACTCGTCACTTCGTCGAGACTCCGCGGGGTGCCTGCCTGCCGGGCCGCCGCGTACAGCGATGCCGTCGAGACACCCTCGATGGAGCGCCCCGGCAGCAGATCCTCGTCGAGTGCTCGGCGGTAGATGACCGAGGCGGTCTCCCGGACGTTGTCCGGCAGGCCCAGCGCCGAGGCCATGCGGTCGATCTCGCCGAGGGCCTGCTTGAGGTTGCGCTCTTTCGAATCCCTCGTGCGGAACCGCTCGTTCCAGGTGCGGAGCCGCTGCATCTTCTGTCGCTGCCGCGAGGACAGGGACTTGCCGTAGGCATCCCGGTCCTGCCAGCCGATGTTCGTACTCAGGCCCTTGTCGTGCATCATGTTGGTCGTCGGCGCGCCGACACGGGACTTGTTGTCCTTCTCGTTGCTGTCGAAGGCACGCCACTCGGGGCCGTGATCTATCTCGTCCTCCTCGACGACGAGCCCACAGTCTGCACACACCGTCTCACCGTGCTCGGTGTCTGTCGTGAGGTGACCCTCACATTCCGGACAGCGAACCGTCTCTTCGGACCCGGTCGACTCCTTGGTCGACCGGTCGCGCTGCCGGGTGTGCTCGTCGGTAAACGTACGGACGTTATCAGTCATGATTTGATTAGTCGTGGGACAGATACGTCTCCCCCACAGGTTGTTCTGCATCAGTAATCAGGCACTGAATCAACTTAATAGTATCTTAAAAAATCATCCGAAGAATCTCAGAAAATAGCACGACTGCGGCGGGGTATAGATCATTAACAATACCCCCCCATTACTGCGGGCGGTTTTACGTTCGGCTAAGGTAGTTCGCTTTTGACTGTTGTGTCCGATCGGTCAGAATGGTATCAGTACACAAATCACGGAGAAACATCATATCGAAACAGTAGATCGACCCGATTTCGACCACCGAAATCGACGGCGTTCGTGGTCGACTGTCGACGCCGACTCCCGACACACGAGCCAGCGAGACAACCCCTATCGACGTGTATCGAGTCCCGTTCTGTGGCGGACTACTGGTGCATTGAGCGTCGCGATAGGGACCGAAACCCTTACTCACGGGCCGGGGTTCGGGATAGATATGAGCGATTCGCCCGTCGACCCAGAGGAGGTACGGCACGTCGCCGACCTCGCACGGGTTGATCTCGACGATGAGGAACTGGCGGAGTTCAGCGAGCAGTTCGCCGACATCCTGGACTACTTCGAGGCCCTCGATGAGGTGCCCGAAATAGAATCCGAGCCCGACCTCGTCAACGTGATGCGGAGCGACGAGGTCCACGACGGGCTCACACAGGACGAAGCCCTCCGGAACGCCCCCGAAACCGAGGACGGCTTCTTTAAGGGACCCACCGTCTCATGAGCAGCGACCACAGCAGCCCCACCGACGACGCGCACAACGGCCCGACCGACGACACCCACAACGCCTTCATTACCGAGTCGACGGTCGAAGGCGAAAGCGAAGGCCCACTCGCCGACAAGACGGTCGCCATCAAAGACAACATCTCGACCGAGGGAGTTAGAACGACCTGCGGCTCGGCGATGCTCGCCGACTACGTCCCGCCGTACAACGCGACTGTGGTCGACCGGGTCCTGGAGGCGGGCGGCACCCTCAACGGCAAGACAAACATGGACGAGTTCGGGATGGGCGGGACGACCGAAACCTCGGCGTTCGGCCCCGTCGAAAACCCGGTCGACACCGACCACGTCCCTGGCGGCTCCTCCGGCGGCTCGGCGGCCGCCGTCGCCGCTGGAGAGGCCGATCTCGCGCTCGGAACCGATACAGGTGGCTCGGTCCGCAACCCGGCGGCCTTCTGTGGTGTCGTCGGCATCAAACCCACCTACGGACTCGTCTCGCGATACGGGATCGTCGCCTACGCCAACAGTCTCGAACAGGTCGGCCCGCTGGCCACCACCGTCGAGGATGCTGCGCTCCTGCTCGATGTGATTGCGGGCCCCGACGACCACGACGCGACGACCAACGACGGCGGCGCGGGCTCCGATTATGCCGCGGCCGCAGACGGCGATGTCGACGGGCTCACCGTCGGCGTCATCACCGATCTCATCGAGGGAGCCGACGACGATGTCGTCGAGACGTTCCAGGAGTCACTAGACGAACTCGAAGCCCAGGGCGCGGAGATCACCGAAGTCTCGCTGGACTCGCTGGAACACGCGGTGCAGGCCTACTACGTGATCGCGATGTCGGAGGCCTCCTCGAACCTCGCGCGGTTCGACGGCGTCCGCTGCGGTCCGGAGGGCGACCGCGAGGGCAACTGGAACGACGCCTTCGCGGCGGTCCGTGAGGAAGGCTTTGGTCCCGAGGTCAAACGTCGAATCCTCTTGGGGACCTACGCGCTGTCAGCGGGCTACCACGACAAATACTATAAAAAGGCTCAGGACGCCCGTGCATGGGTCAAACAGGATTTCGACGAGGCCTTCCAGGACGTCGATGTCCTCGCGTCGCCGACGATGCCCGTCACACCGCCCGCCCTCGGCGAGAGTCTGGACGATCCCCTGCAACTGTATCTGATGGACGCGAATACGGTGCCAGTGAATCTCGCCAATCTCCCAGCAATCTCGGTTCCGGCGGGCGACGTTGCGGGGCTTCCGGTCGGCTTGCAGCTCATCGGTCCGAAGTTCGGCGAGGAGACGATCATCCGGGCCGCCAGCGCGGTCGAAGAGTAGCAGTTTACTGATTCAGAGTTTGGCGGTTGTTTCCTCGATAGCGTCGGCGTCGACGAAGAGCACGACGTGATCGCCGGGATGGATCTCCGTGTCTCCCCGCGGCGTGACGAACGTGTTTTTCCGCGTGACCGCACCGATGACGACGCCGTCGGGGAGGTCAGCCGCCGACTCCTGGATCGGTCGACCAGCCAGGATGCTGTCGTCGTCGATCTCGACCTCGATGACTTCGGCCTTGTCGGTCTCGATGAGTGCGACGTTTTCGGCCTTGCTGGACTGGGTGAGTTGGGTGATCTGCTCGGCGACGACGACCCGGGGGTTGATTGCCACGTCGATGCCGACCGTCTCGAACAACTCGACGTAGGAGGGGGTGTCGATGATGGCGACGGTGCGGTCGGCCCCGAGCCGCTGGGCCAGAAGCGACACCAGGAGGTTTTTTTCATCGCTTTCGAGTGCGGCGACGACGATGTCGGCGTCGCCGATGTGTTCACGTTCCAGGAACTCGATGTCGGTCGCATCCGATTCAAGGACGGTCGACTTCGGGAGTTCCTCGGCGAGTTCGCGGGCCCGACCGGGGTCCTGTTCGATCAGCCGCGGGCGGAAGCCACGGTCGCCGAGCAGGCGGGCGACGTGGTAGCCGATCTCGCTGCCGCCGATGATGGCGACCTCCTCGTCGCTGCCGGTCGAATGATCCGGGGCCAGCCCGTCGGCGAAGTTGTGGACGCTCTGGGGGCTCCCGATGACGACCACCCGGTCGCCAGCCTCGATGACGGTCGACCCGTCGGGGACGACAACGTCGTCGTCCCGGATCAGCGCCGCGAACGTCAGCGAGTCGTAGCGGTCGGCCTCCTGGATCGTCTGGTTGGCGACCGGACACTGGTCGCTGATCTCGAACTCGGCCATCTGGACCCGGCCGCCGGCGAAGGGGTCGACGTCGACGGCGGCGGGGAGGCCGACCACGCGGACGATCGACTGGGCGGTCAGTAGGTTCGTACAGACCATGTAGTCGACGCCGAAAGCGCGCTCGGAGCGCTCCCAGGTGTCGAGATACTTGGTCTGTTTGATCCGGGCGATGGTGAACGCCTCGCCGAGTGCGGCGGCGGTCGAACAGACGACGATGTTGGTCTCGTCGTCGTCGGTGCTGGCGATCACCATATCGGCGTCTTCGATCCCAGCCTCTTCGAGCACGCTCGTTTCGGTGCCGTCACCGGCGACTGTCAGCACGTCATACGAAAACGCGAGTTCTTCGGCCCGATCCTGCCGCGCGTCGACGACGGTTACGTCGTGGCTCCCGGCCAGGTCCGCGGCGATGCTTTCGCCGACCTGTCCCGCGCCCACAATGAGGACTCTCACGAGACCATCCCTCTCATAGGGCCGCATTGCTTCCCGCCCGGTATATTGTTTCGCATCGCTAATGGGCGGTGTTCAGGTGGGACGGAAACGCGATTAGCTCTTTTTGTGTTGTTGGATATCACTATATCTGAACACTACCACCGGTCGGAGACACCGGCACGACCGGCCCGAACCGATGAACATAACAGTCGTTCACACAAATCAGAGAGTCAACCCACATGACCAATAATGAGACATCCCACCTGACCGCGAGTGATGTGGCCGAGACGAGGATCGACACCGATCTACTGATTACGGTCTCGGGGCCGCCGGGCTGTGGGGCGACGACGCTGTGTAACCGACTGGCGGCGGCGATGGACTGCCCCTACGTGTCCGGCGGCGACATTTTTCGAGAGCTCGCAGAGGAGAACGACATTAGCCTCAACCAACAGATCGCCGAGGCCGACACGTCGGATTCGATCGACCGCGCGCTCGACGAACGGCTCCAGTCGATCGCCGAAAAATGGGGCCAAGCCGACAAGCCATTTATTCTCGAATCGCGCTTGGCGGGCTGGCTTGCGGGTGAGCACGCGGATCTGCGGCTCTGGCTCGATGCGCCCGAATCAGTTCGGCTCGAACGGATCGACGGCCGGATCGAGACCGAAGCCGAAATGCGGGTCCGTGAGGTCAGCGAGGCCGGTCGCTACCAGTCGTACTACGATATCGACGTCGACGACCGGGAGTTCTACGACCTCCAGATCAACACGGCCCGCTGGGACAAGGAGGGCGTCTTCCAACTGATTCGGGCCGCGATCGAAACCTACGACCGCGAGGCCGATGAAGGGGCCTTCGATACGCCCCCGGTCGACGTCTAAGGCACTGACTACCGGAATCTCATTGAGTGATCGATCGCAGTAGCCGCCGCCTACTGCGACTGAACGGCCGCCTCGTCCCACTCGGCGAATGGCTGCCCCGTAGCCGACAACGTAGCGTAGGTCTGCTGCATCTCGCGGACAGCCTCGGGGAACGACGCCCCGCCCGCGAGCGAGGACCGAACCTGATCGAGTTTCCACCCGCTGGGCGTGCGTCGCTGTTCCCACCGCGCCTCAATCGGGCCGAGATACCGCTCGATCGTCGACTCGCTCACACCCTGTTCGTCGAGGCCACGGCGGGCAATCTCGAAGATCTCGTTATAAATCGTCGACGAGTCGCTGGTCTCCTCGCCGTCGGCGGTAATCCATGCCAACTCCGCGTCGATCCCCTCTCTCACGGCATTATAAAAGGCCGTTTCGGCGGTCGACTGGTCGAGCGTTTTGGCGGGGTGGTCAGTCACGAGAAGTCCGCGGACGAGTCCCGTCACGAGACACTGGAGGCCGACGATGTCGTCGACGGTCGGCTGGGTTGGGATCGGGCGATACTCGATACGGAGCGACCGCTCGTCGCCGTCGCCGACCGGCTGGCCGCCCGTCACCGCCCGGAGCCATCGCCAGTAGGTCCCTCGCTTGTGGTCGAGTTCCCAGTAGTCGTCGGCGAACGTCTCTCGCGGCCCGTCGGCGATCCACTCCCGGAGGAAGGGGGCGACCGTCTGATCGTCACCGAGGAAGTCGACGACATCGGTCGTATCGTCGAGTTTGTCGGGGAACCGGACTTTCTCCCAGGCCCCGTTGATCGACTGCTCGAAGACGTCGATCCTGAGCTCGTGGTGGGTTGCATCAAGCAGTGCCTTCGGGTCCTCGACGTCGTAGCAGTCGACCGGCAGCAGCGGGGAGTTGGTAGCGAGCGCGAGCACCGGCCCGAGAGTGGCGATGGCAGCGTTGTAGGCTTCTGGGAACGTCGCCGTGTCGGGAACTTGGAGGTGTGGCTGGATCGAACTCGTGAGCGATTCGACCAAGATCGTCGGGACCGACACCTCGGCCCCCGGAACCGACAGCGAGACGCTGCCGCCGCATGCGTCGAGGATTTCGGTGTCGATCGCGCTATACCGTGGGGAGTGGGCCATGTTGTTTGCGATGAGAACGCCATCCTCCCGGTCGACATCACCGAAGTAGTCGTGGGTCCCCTCGGCGGGCGGCACCGACCACATCGCATCCAGGACGATCTCGCAGTCCTCGGCGGCTGCGGCCTCCCGTGTCGACGCGACGCTCGCCCGGAGCTTGTCGGCCTGTGATTCGATACCCGACTCGGTGAGCCGATCCGGCGAGGTGTTGAGTTCGGCGTTGTGGAGGCCGAGTTCCTTCTCGCAGTCTGCCTCGAACACCGATTTCGGGAGCCGAGTGAGCGTCCCCTCCTCGTCGGTGGCGTACACTTCGAGTTCCATGCCGATACCGAAATCGGGCGAATCGAGATCGCCGTCGACTATCGCCGCATGCAACCCTTCGGCCTGCTCGTCGATCCGAGATTCGAACTCGGCGGCCGTCTCCGCCGACAGCGATTTCCGCACGAGATCGAGAAACGTCGAGTGCGTCATTTCCCTGAGGGTCGCAATCCAGTTTGATAGACCTGTCGGGGGCGGCAGTCGACGGGCTTCACCCGGCCGGAGGCAGTCGACGGCCAACATCCGGCCGGGTAGTCACCGTCTACGGAACCGCAAAACGAGCGTAGGTGTCGACTACCACGGGGATGGACACGGATTTATTCGCCCGCCGTGTAGGGAACGTGTGCAGATCGTGGGCTACGATTCGGCCGACAGCGGGCTACTGCTGAGCGACAGCGAGGGGCTCAGCTACCGCGATCTTGAACCCGGAGCCGAACTCGAATACACCCTCGGCAGACGACACTGCGCGGGGACAGTCCACGAGGATAACCACATCGCCTGTGAGAACTCGACTGCGCCCTACTGCCCGGATCACCAGTATACGTGGGTCTGTGCCCGGTGTACAGGGACGTGTCTCAAAGACGAGATGGACTGTTTCGACGATCACGCGGTCTATCTGGCCGCCTTCGCGCCCGACCAGTTCAAGATCGGTGTCACCAAGGAGTGGCGACTCGACACCCGGCTCCGCGAGCAGGGGGCCGACCGGGCTGCCCACATTCGGACCGTCGACGACGGCCGGATCGCCCGCCGCCTGGAGGCCGAGATCGCCGAGGAGATTCCGGATCGGGTGCGGGTTCCGACGAAACTCGCTGGACTCGGCCAGTCGGTCGATACCGCGGCCTGGAATGACCTACTTGCCGAGTTCGAGCCAAGCGAGACCTTCGCCTTCGACTACGGGCTCGCTCTGGACAGCCAGCCGGTCGACGAGACGATGGCGACCGGCACTGTGCGGGGAACGAAGGGCCGACTGTTGATACTGGATCGCGGCGGGTCGACCTACGCTGTCGACCTGCGGGAGCTGGTCGGCTACGAGGTAACAGAAGGGCGGCAACAGCGCGAACTCCAGTCGAGTCTCGGCTCTTTTTAAAGAGCATCGTACTGTTCGTCGAACACTTCGAGGGAGGCTTTGAGCGCGCCGACGATGATCGGGCCGATGAACAGCCCCATCACGCCGAACGCCGAGAGGCCGCCGAGGACGCCGATGACAATCACCGCCGGGCTGATGTTCGCATACCTGTCGACGATCACTGGGCGGAGATACTCGTCGGAGACCCCGACGACGATCGTTCCGTAGACGAACAGAAACACGCCAGCAAGAGTCTGACCGGTCGAGAGGAGCCAGACGGCGGCCGGACCCCAGACCAGAAACGCTCCAATGAACGGGAGCAGCGCCAGCAGGATCATGATGACCGTCCAAAACAGCACGTTGGAGATACCGACGACTAGTAGTCCGAGCCCCGCAATCCCACCCTGAATGATGGCGACGAGGACGTGGCCGAGCAGGACCGCCCGTGTCATGCTGTCGATCCGGGCGTAGAGTGTCTCCTGGACTGCCTGGGGCAGCGGGGTGATCGCCTGAAGCCAGTCGACCAGCCGGTCGCCGTCCCGGAGCAGGTAGAACAGGAGAAAGACCGAGAGTCCGAGGCCGATCGTGAGGTGAGTCAGCGAGGCGACCAGATCCGGGGCGGTGCCGAGGACTGTCTCGGCGAGCCCTTCCAGTCGAGTCGCGATCTCCGAGGAGAGGTTGATATTCCGAGCGAGCCGCTCGTTGAGCCACGCCTCCGGTGCTTGGAGTTGGGCCGCCACGTCGTCGGCAGCGATATCCTGTGCAATCGTCACTGCCTCACCGGCGACCCTGATGATAAGCGCGACAAACGGGAGCAGGAGTGCCAGCGTTGCTGCGACGACGAGCAGTGCGGCAGCAGTCGTCGATCGAACTCGGGCTTCGAGCCGCGTCTGCAGCGGGGCGAGCACGTAGGCGAGCAGTACGGCCCCGATGACAAAGGAAAAATACGGCTCGACCAGCCGAAACGAGAGAAACAGCAGGGCGGCGATCAACAGCAGCAGGACGCCGCGCTGGGCGTTCATGGAGTGGCTAGTCGGCGGGTCGTCGGATAAAGCCACGAATAGCCACGACTGCGGACCAAACGGGAGCTATATAAAAGAGGTCAGGGCAGTCGGTCGACGATCTGCGGGAGACAGCCCTCCTCGGGCTGGAAGTACGAGTAGTGATCCGGCACTCCCTCGGTTACGTCGACGTCCTCGTAGCCTGCCGGCGCGTCGGCCGAATCGGCGAGTCCCGTCTGCCCGACTGCCTGGGTGCGATCCGACAGCCGGTAGATCCAGCCGAGCACGCGGTCGTCGGCGTTGTGGAAGTTCGTCACGGGAATATCAAGGGTGTGGATCGCCTCGCCGTACTGCGTGTCACGCCCGACACTGTCGTTCGGGACCGCCCCACCGAGCAGCGATACCGATGTGACGGCGTCGCCGCGGCCACGCATGGCCAGCGCGAACAGCATCCTGCATGTGACCCGTGCGCCCAGCGAGTAGCCGACGACGTGGACCGGGCGGCCGTCCTCGTCGGCCCAGTCGACCAGCCAGTCGGCCAGCGGTTCGGCGTTGGCGTCGGCCATCTCTTTGGCGGGTCCCCACTCGAGATCCGAGTCCCAGCTGTAGGGGACCACCGGCGCGGCCCGGAGCGATTCGAGGCCCGTCTCCATTGCGGCGGCCTGGTCGCGGGCGGTGGTGTCGTCGGTGTCGAAGCCGTGGACGAACAGGAAGAGCTCGTCGGCGTCGTCGAAGGCCCACTCGCCGTCGACTTCGGCGCTTGCCGTTTCGCTCGACTCAGGGTCGACCCGCCCGCGGGTGGTGACCGCCGGAGCCGAGTCGGGTGCGGTGTAGTCGCCGAAATCGCCCTCCAGCTCGCTGGTAACGTAGAGCCCGCCAGCGCCGAGAATGCCGACTGTGCCACCCGCACCGATCAGAAGCCGTCGACGCGTTAGCCGCGACCGGCCGCTCCCGCCTGAAGAGTCTGTGATAGACTCGCATACAGTCGGATATAGTAAATATCCACTGTTTCGACCAGTCGTACCGCCCCGGCTTCCGTGAACGGTCGCTGCCGACCATTTTTAAACAGCGGGTGACGACGGGTTCCTGTATGTTCAGTGACTCACTCGACGGACAGACGGCGGTCGTCACCGGTGCGAGCGCGGGAATCGGTGCAGCGACCTGTCGGCGGCTCGCAGCGGCAGGGGCGAACGTCGTGCTCGCAGCCCGACGCGAGGCGGAGCTGGCCGCGGTCGCCGACGGAATCGAGGCCGACTACGGCGTCGAGACGCTGACCGTGCCGACCGACGTCCGGAAGGAGTACGCTGTCGACGCGCTGCTCTCCGAGACGCTCAAAGCCTTCGACGGCATCGACATCCTGGTGAACAACGCCGGGCTCGCCCGTGGAAGCGATGTCGAAGAGTTGTCGACCGAACAGTACGACGCTATCCAGGAGACCAACGTCGACGGCGTCTTCTATATGACGCGGGCGGCGATCCCGCACATCCGCGAGCGCGAAGGTCACCTGATCTTTCTCGGGAGTTTTGCCGGCCAGTACCCCCGGTCGTTCAACCCGGTCTATGCGGCCTCGAAATGGTGGGTTCGCGGCTTCGCTAAAAGCGTCGCCGCGCAGGTCGGCGACGACGGGATCGGCGTCACGGTCGTCAACCCCTCGGAGGTCCGCTCGGAGTTCGAGGCCACCGACGGCCGGACGTTCGCCGAGGTCTTCGAGGAAGACGAGGCCACCGAACCGGAGGAAGTCGCCGATGCGATCGTCTTCGCAGCCACGCGTGAGGGATCAAGTCTGAGCGAGATCGATATCAACCGCCGCGATAAGTTCGCCGACAACTTCTGAGTAGACGGTTCACAGCTGGAGGTGTCGCAGGTTAGCCGTAGACCTGATAGACTGCGTCGGCGAGCTGGTTGACGCGGGCGGCGTGTTCGTAGGACTCCTCACGAACCCCGTTGCAGACGTAGGCGAAGGCGAGATCGGCTGTCGGATCGGCCCACGCGACGATGCTTCCGAGGCCGACATGGCCGAACGTCTCGGGCGACGAGAGGGTTCCGAACAGGTCCGACACCGCGCCGCCGCGCCAGTAGCCCATCGCATACCGCATCGGACGGCCGAGCGTGCCGTCGTCGTCGGTCTCGATCTGGAGTTCGGTCGCCGCCTCGACCGTCTCCGAATCCAAAATCCGGGTGCCATCGAGTACGCCGCCGTTGGCCATCGCGGCGAAGAATTTGCCGAGGTCGCGGGCAGTGCTGATCCCGTTTGCCGCGGGGACCACGGCTTGAAGAACGCCCGGACTGTTGCCGAGTTGGGCAGCCGCCGCCGGTGTGAGGTCGGCCAGTCCCTCCTCGGGGTCTGCACACCGATCGAACACATCGAAGCCAGCCACATCGGCGACCGCTTCGGGGTTGCCGTCACGGACGCCGATGCTCGTCTGGTCGAGGCCGAGGGGCTCGAAGACGTTCTCCGCAGCGTACTCCTGGATCGGCTGGCCGGAGACCCGCCGAACGAGTTCGCCGACAAGCCAGCCGTAGCTCATGGTGTGGTAGGCCGCGGTGGCGCCCGGCTCGTCGTCGAGCGACTGGGTTTCCATCGTGTCGACGATGCCCTCCCAGTCACCCCACTGCGAGGGATCGCCGTCCAGCTCGCTTGTCGGCATCCCGGTCTGGTGGCTGAGGACGTGGCGGACGGTCACCGATTCCTTGCGCTCGTCGCCGCGGGCGAACGACGGCCAGTGGTCGACCACGGGATCGTCGTAGGCGAGTTGGCCATCCTCCGCGAGCTGGTGGAGACACGTACCTGCGAAGGGCTTGGTACACGACCAGATGAGGTGTTTCGTCTCGGGGGTTGTCGCCTCGCCGTCCGGTCCGGTCGTTCCACCGGCGAGGTCGACGACGCGTTCGGTGCCATCGTAGACGACCAGTTGTGCACCGTGTGTGAGTCCGATATCTAACTGCCGGTCGAACAGTGCCTGAATAGCGTCCGTACCCTGTGAATTAGTAACAGACTCCATGATTGGTGGTCACAAAGCAGACGGAAAACGTTTGGTACTCAGTTTTGGCCCCAGAAATAAACTGGCGTAAACTGGTGACGCGTGTATCGGTGACACATCTATTGTCGACGCGTCCCTGAGAACGGCTATGGACGTTTCACTGTACGACAGTCTCGACGGACAGGTGGCTCTTGTGACCGGCGCGACACGCGGAATCGGCAAACGGATCGCCGACCGCCTCACCGACCACGGCGCGACCGTCTACGCGGGAGCTCGCGACACCGCCGACATCACCGCCGCCGACCGGCAGGCTATCGAACTCGACGTGACTGTCGACGCCCAGCGCGAAGCCGCCGTCGACCGGATCGCCGACGAAACGGGGCGGTTGGACATCCTCGTCAACAACGCCGGGGTGATGGATAGCCGTGGGCCGCTGGATGAGATGGCAGCCGAGACGGTCGACCGGACACTCGATACCAATCTCCGCGGGCCGATCCACCTGACGAGGCAGGCACTCGACCACCTCTTGGAGCGGCAGGGCGGTCGCGTGGTCAACGTCTCCTCGGGCCTTGGCGCGATCACCCAACCGCAGTCCGGCGGGATGGCGGCCTACCGGATCTCCAAGACGGGCCTCAACGGACTGACCTGCTATCTCCACGGCGAGTACAGCGATAGGGGCTTGTTGGCGAACTCGGTGTGTCCAGGATACGTCCAGACGGATATGACCGACGGCAGCGCGCCGCGAACCCCTGAAAAAGGGGCCGAAACCCCGGTCTGGCTCGCGCGGTTCCGTCCCGACGGGCCGAGCGGACGGTTCTGGCGGGACAAGAACGAAACGGAGTGGTGAGCCAGCGCAGCCGACCAGATCGGGCCACGCAAGGCTGCTTCTCGTGAGCAGTCGGGAGTGGGTGTTTGAACATACACATATATCTATCGACAATTTTTCATATTTAGGAATCGTTACCTTGTGTGATATACCCATATATTAAAAAATGAGGAAGGCATGATATTGGCCCACAATATGAACAGAGAGACACGTAATATTGGAGTGACGACTGCCGGAAAACGGTGTGCCGACGGGGAGGCGTCACTCGGAACGGTCACTGCTCGGGAACGAAAACGAATCGAGACCGGTCGAGCAGTCGTGCTCGGCGGTGGACGACAATCCATGGGAAAAATCGATGGTTGAGACGCTGCTTGCGTTGGTTCCGCTCCTGATCGTGGCGGTCCTGCTCGTTGGACTGCTGTGGCCCGCCGTCCGCGTCATGCCGGTGGCGTGGGCCGCTGCGGCGGTGATCGCTTTTACCGTCTGGGAGATGCCGGCGTCGTACGTCGCCGCGGCCAGTCTCAGCGGCGTCATGTCGGCTATCGAGATATTGTGGATCGTCTTCGGGGCGCTCGTCCTGTTATATACGCTCATGCGCTCGGGGGCGGTCGACCGGATCAATGCTGGCTTCGCGACGATCAGCGACGACCGACGTGTCCAGGTAATCCTGCTCGGATTCTTTTTGGCGACATTCATCGAGGGCGTCGCCGGATTCGGCACGCCCGCGGCCGTCGTCGCGCCCCTGCTGCTCGCGCTCGGCTTCCCGGCGTTGGCAGCGGTCGTCGCCGCGCTCATCGGCCACGCGATCGCGACCGTCTTCGGGGCGGTCGGCACGCCGATCATCGTCGGCTTCGAAACTCCACTCGCGGCGGTCGAAGGAGAGATCGCCGCCGGTACCGGGATGACCGTCGCTCAGTACTCTGCTGACGCGGCGATCTACGCGGCCCTGTTCAATGGCTTACTTGGGATCTTTATGCCGCTGATCGCAGTTGCGATGGTGGTCTACTTCTTCGGCGAGGAGCGGACCTTGGCCCCCGTCTGGGAGGTCGTTCCGCTGGCGATCGTCGCCGGGTTCGCCTTCGCGATTCCGTACGCGGGTGCGGCCTATCTGATCGGTCCGGAGCTCCCCTCGCTGTTTGCCTCGATGATCGGGGCTGGCGTCGTCGTCGGCCTGCTCAAGGCAGGGCTGTTCGAACCCGCCACCGAATGGGACTTCCCGCCCCGCGATGAGTGGCCCGACCACTGGGTCGGCGAGATCGAACCGGGCGGCGACGATGCCGGATCGACCGCTGGTACAGGAGCGGGAACGGCCGCTGACGGCGGCACCGAGACCGCCACCCCGTCGGTCGACACACCGTCGATGGGGCTGCTGCGGGCGTGGTCGCCGTACCTCGTCCTCGTCGTGTTGCTGATCGGGACGCGTGTCATCGACCCCGTGGCAACGTTCCTGCAGAACGGCCCCCTGATGGCCATCCAGTGGGACGTCTTCGGCACGGGAATCGAGGGGGGCATTAGCTGGGCCTACGTCCCCGGCACCTGGCTCTTGGTCAGCGCACTTATCGCCATCCCGGTCTTCGGGATGAACGGCCAGCAGGTATCGAGCGCGTGGCGGGAGGCCTTCGGCAAGATCGTTTCGCCCGCTGTCGTGTTGGTGTTCGTCATCGGGATGGTCGAGATCATGCTGTCGACCAACGCCCACGGCACCGCGCCGGTCGACGGGAGTATGATCGTCGTCCTCGCGGATGGGACGGCCTCGGCGGTCGGGGCTGCCTACCCGCTTGTCGCGCCGGTGGTCGGGCTGATCGGCTCGTTTGTCGCCGGCTCGATCACAGTCAGCAACATCACCTTCAGCGCCTTCCAGTTCGAGATCGGTACCGCCCTCGAAATGCCGACAGCGGTGTTGCTCGCGGCCCAGACAGTCGGTGCGGCGGTCGGCAACACCGTCGCCATCCACAACGTGATCGCGGCGCTGGCGACCGTCGGGCTGGTCGGCTCGACCGGCCGTGTCATCCGGCTGAATCTGATCCCGGTGGCCTACTATATTGCAGGAGGTGGACTCCTGACGGCCCTCGGCGTCTACGTCGTCTTCCCGACAGTGTTCTAAGACGACGGTGCTGTATTATTTGGCAATCACCTTCCAATCCTACCCATGAGCAAACCAACACAGGGGTCGACACCCACTGACCCAGCGACCGATGCACGAAGCAACTACGACTACCGAAGTGCGGACGTCGAGGAGCCGGGCCTCGTCGACGATCTCGAAGCGCTGGTCGACGGCGAGGTTCGGTTCGATAGCTACACGCGTAACCTCTATGCGACCGACGCCAGTGCCTACCACCAGCTCCCGGTCGGCGTTGTCGTCCCAACGTCGACCGACGACGTACAGGCGGTCATGCGCTACTGCGCGGACAACGGAATCCCGGTGTTGCCGCGCGGCGGCGGCACCAGCCTCGCGGGCCAGACGGTCAACGAAGCGGTCGTCCTGGACTTCAAAAAGGAGTTCAACGACGTCATCGAGGTCGACCCCGAGGCGGCGACGGTGACCGCCGAGCCGGGGATCACCCTCGCCCGGCTGAACGGTCGTCTCGAAGAACACGGCCTCAAATACGCCCCCGATCCGGCGTGGGGCGATAAGAGCGTCCTCGGCGGCTGTATCGGCAACAACACCACCGGCGCACACTCGCTGAAATACGAGAAAGCCGACGGCTATCTCGAATCGGTGGAGGTCGTCCTCGCGGACGGCACGGTGACGACCTTCGACTGGATGAGCGTCGACGAACTCCACGAACGGGCCGCGGAGGCCGAAGCCGCCGACGAGCCAGGAATCGAAGAGCGCGTGTATGGGGTCGTCTCCGACATCCTCGAAAACCAACGCGAAGAGATCAAAGACCGCTACCCCGATCTGATGCGAAACGTCTCGGGGTACAACTTCGACAAACTCCTGGAGGACGCCGAGGAACGCGGCGAGGTCAACGTCGGTCGGCTGATGGCCGGGAGTGAAGGAACCCTCGGCATCGTCACCGAGGCCACCGTCTCGCTGGAACCGATCCCCAACGAGACGTCGGTCGTGTTGCTGACCTACGATGACGTGATTTCGGCGATGCACGACGTCGCGCCGATCCTCGAACACGACCCCGCTGCGGTCGAGGTGATGGACGATGTTCTCCTCGACTTGGCCCGCGAAACCCCCGACTTCAAAGAGGCCGTGGGAACACTCCCCGACGGCACCGATTCAACCCTCTTGGTCGAGTTCTACGCCGACTCGGTCGACGAGGGTAAGCAGAAAATCGCCGACCTGCTGGCCGACCGGCTCCCCTCGTATACCCCAGCCGTCGACCCCAGCGAGGGCGCAGGCGAGACGACCGACGACGAACTGCAGGCCGTCGACGCCCTCGAAGCCTACGACGACGACCGCCAAGCGAAGTTCTGGAAGATGCGGAAGGCTGGCCTCCCGATTCTCCTTTCGCGGACCGGCGATGAGAAACACTGGCCGTTCGTCGAGGACACCGCCGTCCCCGCCGAAAACCTCCCGGAGTACGTCGCCGACATCCAGGAACTGTTCGACGAGTACGACACCTTTGCGTCCTACTACGCCCATGCCGGTCCGGGCGTCCTCCACATTCGGCCGCTGATCAACCTCAAAGCAGAGGACGGCATCGAGACGATGTTCGAGATTTCCGACGCCGTGACCGATCTGGTCATCGAGTACGGCGGCTCGGTGTCGGGCGAACACGGCGACGGCCGGGCGCGGTCGACGTGGAACCGCAAACTGTACGGCGATGAGATCTGGGAGTCCTTCCAGCGGGTAAAAGGTGCGTTCGATCCCCAGGAGCTGTTGAATCCGGGCAACGTCTGTGGCGATTCGGACCCTCGGGAGAACCTGCGGTACGACGCCGACTACGAGTTCGACGCCGGGTTCGACCCCGAGTTGCAGTGGGCCAACGAGAACGGTTTTCAGGGAATGGCCGAACTCTGTCACGGCTGTGCGGGCTGTACCGGCCACCAGGAGACGACGGGGTCGATCATGTGTCCAACCTACCGGGCGACCGAAAACGAGGAGATCACCTCGACCCGCGGCCGGGCGAATATGCTCCGCCGGGCGATGAGCGGTGATCTGCCCGACGACGTGTTCAGCGAGGAGTTCACCCACGAGGTCTTGGACCTCTGTATCGGCTGCAAGGGCTGCAAGCGGGACTGTCCCAGTGGCGTCGACATGGCCAAGCTCAAAACCGAGGTCAAACACGAACACCACAACCGGGAGGGAATCCCCCTCCGGGACAAACTGTTCGCTAACGTCGAGACACTGTACAGCCTCGGCAGCACGTTCGCGCCGCTCTCGAACGTGGCGACGAAACTGCCGGGGACGAGCTTGCTGATGGAGAAAACCCTCGGGATCGCCCGCGAGCGCGAGCTCCCGACGTTCAAACGGGAGACGCTCCAGAAGTGGGACGAAAAGCGGCTGCCCGCGCTCTCCGAGTCGGAGGCCGACCGGAAGGCGCTGCTCATCGCCGACCCCTACACGAACTACACCCAGCCGGAGGTCGGCAAGGCCGCCGTCCGAACGCTGGAGGCCGCCGGTGTCTACGTTGAGATTCCCGATTCGGTGACCGACAGCGGCCGACCGGCCCACTCGAAGAGCCTCCTGGACCAGTCGAAAGCCACCGCGGAGGCAAACGTTGAGTCGCTCGCCCCACGAGTCGACGACGGCTGGGATGTCGTCAGCGTCGAACCCTCGGATTCAGTGATGTACCAAGAGGACTATCTCGACCTGCTGGCGGGCGAAGACGTTGAGGCGGTCGCCGAAAACAGCTACAGCGTGATGGAGTATCTTGATACGTTCCGGCTGGACAAAAACCTCGACGCCGAGGCCGATGGACTGCTGTCGTATCACGGCCACTGCCACCAGACGGCCGCCAGCCGGGACCACCACGCAGTGGGTGTCCTCCGACGAGCGGGCTACGAAGTCGACGTACTCGACACGACCTGCTGTGGGATGGCTGGCTCGTTCGGCTACGAGGCCGAACACTACTCGATGAGCCAGGCGATCGGTCGAATGCTGTTCGACGCTGCGGACGATTCGCCCGCCGAGGAGATCGTCGCCCCCGGGACGTCGTGTCGCTCACAGCTCGACGACTACGAGGGCGTCGACGGGAAACCGCCGCATCCGATCGAGAAACTGGCGGCTGCGGTCTCGCTGTAGCGCCGAGTAGAAAAAACGACCGAGATAGCTTTTTCCTCGCGGCACGAACTGTGAACAGCACGAGGATGATTGCCAACGCACTGCCCGTTCTCCGCGAGGACCCCGTGATGGCCCGGCTGATCGAGAGACACGACCCATACGAGGAGCCCGACTGGACCGCCTACGAGCGGCTCTGTATCTCGATTATCTACCAACAGCTCTCGACTGCGAGCGCCGCCGCGATCCGCGAGCGCGTCTTCGAGCTGGTCGACGGCGAGCTCACGCCGGAAGCGGTCCTGGAGGCAGAAACCGACGCACTCCGGGCGGCCGGACTTTCCGGACAAAAGATCGAGTATCTGCGAAACGCCGGTCGAGCGTTTATAAAAAACGATTACACGCGGACAGGGTTGGCCGACTGTTCGAACGCGGAGGTCGTCGACCAACTGACGGAAATAAAAGGAGTTGGCGAGTGGACCGCACGGATGTATCTGCTGTTCGTCCTCCGACGGCCCGATATCCTGCCGCTCGGCGATCTCGCCGTTCGGCGTGGGATCGAGCAGTTATACGGCGACGGCGAGGAGCTGACTCGCGCGGAGATGCGTTCGATCGCCGAACAGTGGCGTCCCTACCGGAGCGTTGCCACACGATACATCTGGGCCGACTACGAGTCGGATTGATAGGGGGTCGACATCAAAACCAACCATGAGCGAGATCCGAACCTGCGACGACCACGGAGCCTTCGAGGGGGCGCAGTGTCCGGTCTGTGAGATGGCGGGCAGACAGGTCGTCTCGGCAGCGAACCGTACCCGCGCCTCGAAGTTCCTCAGCGGGGCGTTGCGCCACTTCCCCGACGATGTGGGGCTCGATCTCGATTCGGCAGGCTGGGCCGACTTCGAGACAGTTGTTCAGCGAACCCTAGAGAAGTACAACTGGCTCGACAAGGAGGCCGTCGAGGCGATCGTTCGAACGGATCCGAAAGGGCGGTTCGAGGTCGACGGCAACCGGATTCGGGCCGCTTACGGCCACTCGGTCGACATCTCCCTGGAGTCCGGCGGTACGCCCGTCCCGGAGCTTCTCTACCACGGCACCGCGCCCGATGCCCTCCCGTCGATCCGCCAAGAGGGTCTCCAACCGATGTCCCGCCAGCACGTCCATCTGAGTGGCTCGGTCGACGCCGCCCGCGAGGTCGGAAGCCGTCACGCCAGCGAGCCGGTGATTTTGGCGGTCGACGCCGCGGCAATGGAGGCCGACGGCAACGAGATCACCAAACGCGGCCGGGAGGTCTACACGACCGACCACGTCCCGCCGACTTACCTCAGTCGAAACGAGTGACGGGTCCTGTCGGAGAACAAGCTATCTGTCTTGCCGACTAACAATGCGTCGTGACAGCCTTCGATGCAGTCGTCTTCGATCTCGACAACACGCTCTGTCGGCACGCAGGAGACCTCGATGCGGCCTACCGGCAGGCCTTCGAGACCGTCGACGGCGAGCCGTTCGGCGCGCCCGCGGAGCTGTGGGCCGCTCTCGATGGGCCGCCGGACCCCAGCGATCAGGTGGGGTATCTCGGTGCGGGGTTCGCTCGGGTGGCCGCCCAACACGGCCGCCCGGCGGTCGACCCGCTCGAACTAGCAGCCGGACTCGTCGAAGCCATTGACACGGCCGCAGTCGAGTTCCTGCCGGGGGCGGAAGCCGCGTTGGCCACCGCAGGCTCGGTGGGACCAGTCGGGATTCTCACGAACGGCCCCGCCGACCGCCAGACGTCGAAAGTTCGGGCGCTCGATCTCGAATCGCAAGTCGAAGCCATCGTCTATGCCGGTGATCTCCCGCGGCGGAAGCCGCATGTCGGCCCTTTTGAATCGATCCTTGGCACCCTCGATAGCCGAGCCGACCGGACGCTCTACGTCGGCGACTCGCTGAAGTTCGACGTTGCAGGCGCGCACAACGCCGGGCTGCCGGTGGCGTGGCTCCGCGAGGACGGGACCGAGGCTGGCCAGTATCGGCCAGAGTACGTCCTCGACTCGCTGGACGATCTCGAAGCGGTCCTGGACGCATGACCACGCCACCAGACCCATCGCTCGACCGGATTCTCTCGCAGCTACGGCCCGACCGGCTCGTCGACAGCACTACGACCGTCGAAACGGGCAACCGCAAACGGACGACGATCGTTCGGTTCGTCGACGACGAGTCGGTCGTCGTCCAGCAATCGGACGACCCGACGGTAACTCGGGTCGAGGCGGCACTGGTTGCTGCGATCGCCGAGCGAACCTCGGTGCCTGTTGCTCCCTTGCTTGCCAGCGGCACCGACTCCGGCGAGGGATGGCTCGTCACGTCGTTGGTCGAGGGGCAAGATCTCCACGAGCGGTTCGTCGACCTCGGAAGCGAGATCCAGCGGCGGCTCGCAGCCGCGTTCGGTCGACATCTCGGCGAACTCCACGAGGCCTTCCGGTTCGACAGCTACGGGCCGGTCGGCCTCGAAAACGGTCGGCTCAGCACCGGACGACAGCACAGTGACGGCGACGGCTGGCAGGACTGGTTCGACGAGTTCGCCGACACGAGTATCGCGCGCCTACCCGCCGACTTCGATGCGATTCGGCCACGGCTGCAAGCAGTTGTCCGGGGCGAGTCGGGAGATGCGCCACCGCCACGACTGTTCCCGTGGGACCTCCGCCCGGGAAACGCGCTGGTCGACGACGGGCAGCTAACGGCGCTCGTCGACTGGGAAGGGTCACTGGCGGCCGCCCCCGCGCTGTCGGTAGCCAAAACCGAGTATCTCGTCGCCGACTGGTACGTCCCGCCCGAGCAGGCAAACGCACTCCGTGCGGCGTTCCGTGCGGGCTACCGCTCGGTTCGCCCGCTGCCGGTCGTTCGACCCGCCCACCGTGTCGCCGCCATCGCCGACACCGCCGTCGACTCCCGTGACAGGGTGACGACGCCGCGGTATCCGCCGGTCGACCGCGAGGCTGCGGTGGCGTTTCACCGCCGAGCCCTCGAACGGACGCTCCGATAGCCGCCTCCTACCGAGCGCGGTCGGCATATCGAGGACCTATACAACTCGGAGCGTATCGGTAGGGAGAGTATAATATTGTAGGTTCGTGGTGGGTATCCAGTGTGAATATTACAGTAATTGGAAGCGGATACGTCGGAACGACCCTCTCGGCGTGTCTCGCAGACCTCGGCCACGAAGTGACGGCGATCGACATCGACACGGAGATCGTCGAGACGATCAACGAGGGTCGTTCGCCGGTCTCCGAGCCGGGACTCGACGAGTTGGTGTCGACCCACACTGGCGACCGACTCCGCGCCACGACCTCCTACGGGGCCGTCGAGGAGAGCGACGTGACGTTTCTCGCAATCGGCACCCCGTCGTATGCCGACGGCCGCATCGATCTCAGTGGAATTACCTCCGCCGCGGAAGCCCTCGGCGAATCGCTTGCGGAACTCGACGCTGAGGGTCGACAGCTCGTCGTCGTCAAGTCGACGATCACACCACCCGCGGTCGAAGAGATCCGGTCAGCCCTAGAGACGGGGTTGGGCGATGTCGACGGCGAGGTCGAACTGGCGACCAATCCGGAGTTCCTCCGCGAGGGGTCGGCTGTCTCGGACTTCCAACACCCCGACAAACTCGTGTTCGGCACCGACTCGGCGTGGGCCACAGTGAGACTCCAGGAGCTCTACGAGCCGCTCGTGACGGATGCCGACGTGCCGATCGTCGAGACCGACCCCGAGACGGCGATGATGGTCAAGTACGCCAACAACGCCTTTCTGGCGACGAAGATTTCGCTCGTAAACGACCTCGGGAACATTTGCAAAGAGTTCGGCCTCGATGCCTACGAAGTGATGGACGCCGTCGGGCTCGACGACCGAATCAGCGAGCGATTCCTCCGATCCGGCGTCGGCTGGGGCGGCAGCTGTTTCCCAAAAGATGTCGCGGCACTGATCGCCGCCGCGCGGGGCGAGGAGTACACGCCACAGCTCCTGGAGGCGGCCGTCGACGTGAACGACCGCCAACCGGAGCGACTCCTGGACCTCCTCGACGAGCACGTCGATGTTGCCGACAGAACCGTCGCCGTCCTCGGGTTGAGCTTCAAACCCCGGACCGACGACGTCAGGAACTCGCGGGCGATTCCGGTCATCACCGGCCTACTCGAACGAGGGGCGACCGTCGTTGGCTACGATCCAGTCGCTACCGAGAATATGCGCGACCGGATACCGGACATCGAGTATGCCGACAGCGCCGCCGAGGCCCTCGACGGTGCCGCAGGAGCTGTCGTTGTCACCGACTGGGAGGAGTTTGCGAGCCTCGATACCGAGTTCGAGGCGATGGCTGACCCGGTCGTCGTCGACGGCCGTCGCATCGTCGAACCGACCGACCAACTCACCTACGATGGGCTTACGTGGTGACGAAGGGAGAGAACTGACCGGTCTACGAGTCGGACGATCGCTGCGAGGAGACGAGCTGCGATAATCCGTCTTCGACGGTCACTGTCGGCGTGTAGCCGAGTTCGTCCTGAGCCTTCGAGATGTCGGCTTCACTCCGTTCGATGTCTCCCGGCCGAGGGTCCGTGTGGACGATCTCCGAATCGGTCTCGATGACGGCTTGAATCGTTTCTGCCAGCTCCCGAATCGTGATGTTGGAGCCGGTGCCGATGTTATAGCTGGTCCCGATCGTATCGGCTGTTGCCGCCCTGAGGTTGGCCTGGACGACATCGTCGACGTGGACGAAATCCCGCGTCTGCTCGCCGTCGCCCTCGACTGTAATGGGCTCACCAGCGCGGGCTTGATCGAGGAATGTACTGATCACGCCGCTGTACTGACCGCCGGTCTGCCGAGGGCCGTAGACGTTGAAGTATCTGAGATTGACCGTTTCGAGCCCGTATCGATCGGCGTAGATCCGGGTGTAGTAGTCGGCAGTGAGCTTTTCGAGCCCGTAGGGAGAGGCGGGCCGTTTCGGGGCGTCTTCGGGGATTGGAAGCTCGTCGGGATGGCCGTAGATCGCCGCACTGGACGCGAAGACGACGCGACTGTCGTTTGCTCTGGCGGCTTCCAGGAGGTTCAGCGTCGCAGTGCCGTTTACGTCGTGGCAGATTTTTGGTTGTTCGACGGAGGCTGGCACACTCACCATCGCGGCCTTGTGGAAGACGATGTCGACGTCCTCCATAGCCGCATCGAGCGTCTCCTCATCACGGATATCGCCCTCAATCAGTCGGGCGTCGGGGTGGAGATTGCTGTGTGAGCCGGTCGACAGCGAATCCAATACGCGCACGTCGTTTTGATCAACCACAGCGTCGACGATGTGGCTCCCAATAAACCCCGCACCGCCCGTAACGAGAATCGTCTTGCCGCTAGGTTCGTAGTCGGACATTGGAACAGCAAATCAGGCCACGATATAATGTAATGAACCAGCAACCGATCTCCGAGGAGATAAGTCGAATATAAACAGCCCATTATTTAATTCGGGTTTTCTAGATAGAAATTAAAAGCAACGTACCCCTGGTCGACCAACGGCAAACAGTCGGTTATTCGCTGTGTAACCGCAGCCACAAACGGTCTGTAGCTGGGGAGATCATCAAGGCGTGGCATGCCTGCGACACCAGATACGGGGCATAGAATACATTAATGTAAACTTAATATAATTTCCAGCGAAGTAGGTCAATCATACTAGCGGCAGTCCGGGATTCCGACCCGCTGCAAACAGCGGCAGTAACCCGATTCACCAATATAAATACGGATGCGTATTAGATCGGGTTATATAGTATAAAGATTGTTCTATCTTACTTGTTCAATTGCTGTTTTTTAATTATATAATACCAATAATTTTGGAAGTTTTAAATATGGCTGGTAAAACCTACTGTCGTGTCGGGTCGTGACCCGATCAGAAATCAAGAGTAATCTATGCCTACTACAAACGAATTCAACAGACGGTCGTATCTGAAACTCGCTGGCCTGTCGGTCGGTGGTGCCGTAACGGGGGCTCAAACCGGCGTCGTGAGCGCTGCAACAGATGTCGAACCGAGCGGATACGGGCTCGGCGGCTACGGACTCGGTGAGTACGGGACGCCAAGCGTCGACGGTTCGGTCGCAGTCAGCACGGGCAGTGCAACCGAAATCGGACAGACGAGTGCGACACTTGGGGGAACAGTCACCGATCTCGGCGGAGCCGACAGCGTCGGTGTGGTCTTCGAGTGGGGGACGGCCAGCTCCGACCAACAACGGACAACGAGCAGACAGCAGGTGTCGGAACCCGGTGACGTTACCGCAACTGTCGACGAGCTGACGCCGGGGACGACCTACGCGTTCCGCCTCGTCGCGACCGATACGAACGGGAACAGCGATACCGGGACCGAACGGCAGTTTACGACCCGAACGGCCACAGCCGGTCTCGGTGACGAGTCGACGCTGTTGCCCCAGGATGGGAAACTCGTCAACGCTCCCTACGAGTCCGAACACGACGGCTACACCGGCGATGGCTTCGTCAACTTCCGCGAGTCGGATAGCTACGTTCAGTGGGACGTTACAACCGACACGAGTGCCGAGTTCGACCTCACGATCCGGTATGCGCTTGGCGCTGACGATCGGACCGGCCTGCTCACCGCCGGAGAGACCCGACGCGAGATATCCGTCGCGTCGACCGGCGGGTGGACGAACTGGGAGACGATTACCGAGCGCGTTTCGCTTCCGGAGGGCGGTTCGACGATCAGAATCGAGGCCATCGGCGAAGACTTCGGCAACGTCGACGCCGTCGATCTCAGTCGGGTAGCCACTGACACATCGCCCAACGAAACGCCCGACGAAACACCCGAATCGCCGACGAGCAAAACGCTGCTGCCGAGAGATGGTGATCTCGGCAACGCGCTGTATCAGTCCGAACATGAGGGCTACACTGGTGACGGCTTCGTCAACTTCCGAGCATCCAACAGCTACGTCCAGTGGGACGTCGACTCGGCGACGACCACCGACTACGACCTGACGATCCGGTATGCGCTGGGCGCTGGTGACCGGACTGGCCACCTCACCGCTGGCAGCAGCCAGCAGGCGGTGACCGTCCCTTCGACCGGGGGATGGGCGAACTGGGAGACCACGACCCAGCGAGTCACCCTCCCTGAAGGGAGTTCGACACTCCGCATCGAAGCCACCGGCGAGGACTTCGGCAACGTCGACGCGGTCACGCTCACTCCCCGGGAGGAGACCGCAGACGAGGGGTGGACCTCGATGCAGCTGCTGCCGCAGGATGGCGAGCTCGGGAACTCGTTGTATGAGTCCGAACACGACGGCTACACCGACGAGGGATACATCAACTTCCGGGCGTCCGACAGCTACGTCCAGTGGAACGTCGACACCGACGGAGCCGCCGAGTTCGATCTGACGATCCGGTACGCCTTGGGCGCTGCCGACCGGACCGGGCTACTCACTACTGGTGGCTCACAACGCGAGATCACTGTCGCGTCGACCGACGCATGGACAACGTGGGAGACGACCACCGAACGCATCACCCTTCCCGAAGGCAGTTCGACGCTCCGCATCGAAGCCACCGGCGAGGACTTCGGCAACGTCGACGCCGTCGAACTGGAGCGGGTCGAGTAGCGGCTTCGACCGGAGTAAGAAGCACCTACTCGCCGGTAGGACAGTCCTACCACCTACTGCGTCGGTTCGGCCTGCGGTCCCTCGGTGGTGTATTCGAGTGTCTCTTCGGAGACGATCACCTGATCGAGATACCGAATGAGATGCGTTCCAGGATCGAACTCCCCTGTCGAGTCGACTGTCTCACCGGCGGCATCCCGGATCAGCAGATCGAGTTCGTCGACGCCCGCAGCGACGGTCAGACACGCCGTCGATGAGAAGCGCGGATTGATCTCGATCGTGTAGGCCGTCCCGTCGTCCAGGATCTGCTGGACGTTGATCGGGCCGGCCGGATCGAGTGTCTCGCAGATCGCGCGGCATGACTCCTGGATGGCTGGCTCCGCACGGGTGACACCACGGACTGTCGACCCCTGCTTCTCGATGGCCTCCTTGGGGACCGTCCCAAGCAGGCGATCGTCGCCGGTCGCGACGACGCTCGTCGTGTACTCCGTGCCGTCGATTCGCTCCTGGAGTACGACCTGTTCCGGATCGTCGGCGGCTGCGAGGAACGACCGAAGATCGGCGGCCGAATCGAGCCGTTCGATCCCGCGGCTCCCACGACCGGCCCGCGGTTTCCCGATCAGCGGATAGGCGTTGTCGGGGACCTCCTCGGCGGCAGTCCCGAGCCACGTCCGTGGGACCGCGTGACCAGCGGCATCGAGCACGCGGCTGGTGCGGTACTTATCGCGTGCGACCTCGACGACCTCCTGCCGTGGAGCAACGATCCCGACCTCGGGGAGCGCCGAGCGGAGTTCCGGCAGCCGAGGGAGCTCCTCGTCGACTGTCGGAACAATAACGTCGACATCGTGTTGGGTGGCGATCCGTCTCATCGCCTTGACCCAGTCATCGGCAGCGGCCGGGGGTACTGTCGCCGCAGCGTCGGCCATGAAGAGCCCAGCGGCTTCGGGATCCATGTCGACGCCGACCAGTTCGTGGTCGGTTGTCCGACCCAGCGAGCGTATCGCGCCGATACCAGCCGCACCGCCAACACCGGTGAGCAGAACGGTTACCATATACTAGTATTTTAAATAGGATCGTAAAGTTGTGCACCGCCTACTGAAACCACATCGGCCGGAAGAGGCCTCATGGGCGCACTTTGTTTCGATCTCGACGGGACGCTATTCGACGACAGACAGTACGTTCGGGCGGGGTTGCTCGCGGCCGCCGAGGTCGTCTCTCGGGAACGGGGCGTCGACATCCCAGCCGAGCTGTTGTCGGCGTACTTCCAGCGCGGGCTCACCGAACGGACGTTCGACAGGGTGCTTGAGGAGTGCGGTCTGTCGACCGATCTCGTTCCGGAGTTAGTACCCGCCTACCATGCGAACAGCGCGCCGCTCGTTCCGTTTCCGGACGCCGAATCGACGCTCGAACGCCTCCGACCGGAGTACGATCTCGGCGTGGTGACCGGCGGGACGAACGGCGAGGCGAAGCTCGACCGCCTCGGCTTGGCGAACTACTTCGATACCGTGATCGTTGCTCCTGCCCGTGGATGGTCGAAGCGAGAGCCGGAACCCTTCGAAGCGGCACTGGCAGAACTGAACGCAGCGCCGGAGGAGACAGCTGTCGTCGGCGACAGGCCCGCCGTCGACTTCGCTCAGCCCAACCGGATGGGACTGCTGACGGTTCGAGTCCGGCGCGGCCAGTATGCGACGACAGCGGCGAGTGATGGAACCGAACCGGATGTGGTGGTCGGCAGTCTCAGCGCGATTCCAGACATGATGGATAGAAAACAGTAGACGGCTGACCGGATCGACTACTCAAGCAGAATCACCCGATGAGACTGCTTACTCTTCGGGGTCGACGTACCAGACCGTGTAGCCACCGTTCGCATATATTCTGTCGGCACCCCGGTCGGTGCCCAGTCGCTGGAGATCTTCCTCGTAGTAGGCCGTGTGTTTCTCACGAACCGAGGGGTCGAGGAATTTCGGGACCGTGGTATCGTACGGCTTGGTTGCGATGTACGTCTCGTAGCCGTCGACGGCCGTCCCGACCGACTCATGGGTCCCGTACCCGAACCGTTTGTCGAGCGTCGAGGACTCGCTGCCGAACTCGCGGAACTTCGAGGTTCCGAAATCACCACCGACGCTGTACTCCCGCATTTTGTAGCTCACGTCGGCGGCGACACCCACCGCCTCGTCGGAGCGATACTCGAAGTACCAGTCAGTCCCCTGATCTTCGGCGTGGGTCAGATGGTAGTTGTCGTTGTAGGATGTCATCACCGACAGCCCCGCCGTCGAGAGGAGCAAGACAACGAGCATGACCTGCACGGCCTTCCCGCTCGCCGGCGACCACGACAGCCGGTCGGTGAGCGATCGATAGAGGAGCAGTCCCGCGAGCAGTGTCGCAAACAGGAGCATATATCGTGCGTTGCGGATCGGGTTCGACGCAACAATATAAAAGAAGATACCGACGAACGTGAGTACGACCCCGGACCCGAACTGGAAGGCGAGCCACGTATCCTCGCCCCTGACTTCCCGTGTCGAGAGATACCACCCCACTGCACCGAGAACGGCCACCCCTGCGAGAGCCGAGACGACGAACTGCGTCCCGTAGTTCGTGATGAACCCCGTAACCAGCTGTTCGATGCTCCCTACGTCCTGGAGACGACCGATAAGACTGGATGCAACGGGCTCGGTCCCGTCGGTCTCGCCGCCGCTGCCACTGTCACTGTTGGAGCTGAGTACGCGCTGTGCAAACACCTGTATCTGTGTGAATTGGAAGAACCACGCGACCCAGCCAGCGGCGAGACCGAACGCAAATGTCGCCTCCAGGGAGTACTGAAGCTCTTGACCGGATAGTCGGCTGTAGACAACGCGGGCCACCAGCGACACCAGCAACATCCCGATCAGATAGAGGGTCGTGATCGGGTGGAAGAACAACAGTGTCAACCCGAGGATAGCGAGGAACGCGACGTGTGAGCGTCGACGGTCGCTGTTGTACGCACCGATCAGCAGCGCCGCAAAGACGGGCAACAGCAGGAACGAGAAGATAGCCGGATGCAGCGAGTGGTGATACTCTCGGAAGACGAGCGGCACACTCCAGACCAACACGGCGAGGCCGGCTTTCCGTCCTCCCAAGATGCTCCGACCCAGGAGATACATCGAGACGATATAGAGTGGCGTAAAAATCGCCGACAGGACTGACGACGAGGCCTGCAGCGGGAGTCCGAAGACGGTGAGTCCGGCGATCAGGACGTGCACAGAGGGATACCAGTCGTGTGCGGGGATCGATCCGGTTTCGAGAATCTGCTTGGCGGTCCCAAGGTGGGCCAACGCATCCGCACTGCCACGGCCGTACATCGCCCAGCCGCGGAACAGTGGGAGGAGATGAAAGAGTACGTACAACGAACAGATGAATGCGAGCCCGTAGATCCAGGAGCGGTCACCCACGACTGCCGAACAGAGCACCAAGAGGATCGCAGCCGAGAGGCCGAGCAAGAACACGGCCCAAAGCGTGGTCGGATAGGCCGCGTAGATCGACCCTTCATACGCTGTCGCGGGCGGGAAGATGGCCAGCCAGACGGCGACGGCACCGTTACAGACACCAGTGACAAGCAACAGCAGGGTTCGAAACGCGGTGGTACTGCCCGTAGTGAGGGCGGTGAGTTGCTCACGCAGACTCGATTGGGATGTGGGCTGTGTCATAGTCGTGATTCGAGAGCGGTTGGCTACGCTGGACAATCGGATACACAAGCAAAGTTAGCCACCCATTGTCCGGTAATAAACTGGGAAAGGGTCGACTACGAACAAGCCGCTGAACCCAAGAAGGCGACGGATACCGGATAGACAGTCGGAGACGGTCGATACCCTGTTGTCTCGATCAACGGCAGGTAAGAAACGAGTAACGAAAGCCGTTGCGGCGTCGGACTAGCCAATGACTGCGTCCGATTCGCTCGACGTGTGTTTCCTTATCAACCACCTCGACGCTGGCGGGGCCCAAACGCTCCTCCGGAATATCGTCGCGTTGGACGACCGACCGAACGTCACCTACACCGTCTGTTATGCCGGTGGCCCCAACGAGTTCGGCTCCGAATTCGAGGCGCTGGGTGTCGACGTTGTCGACTTGGGAGCTCGGACGGACCCGCCACAGTTCGACCCGCGTGCGGTCGCCCGGACGATCCAGTATTTCGGAACGCACGATGTCGATGTCGTCCACGGTCACCTCCCGTATGGGGCAGTGCTCGGACGGATCGCTGGCCGGAGAGCGGATGCAGCAGTCGTCACCACCCACCACAGCGTCCAGGAGAACTACCATCCGATCGAGCGGACGCTCGAACGAGCCACGCGGCGGTACGACGACGCGACGGTGTTCGTCTCCGATGCAGTCGCTGGGTCGTTCGACGGCCCGATCGACAGCGACACGCTGGCCAAGACGATCTACAATGGGATCGACGTCGCGGGGTTTCGGGAGCGGCTCCAGTCGACTGACGCCGACGAAGTGCGAGCCGATCTCGGTGTGACCGACGAAATGCTGGTGTTGCAGGTCGGGCGCTGTATTGAGGCCAAGCGACAACTCGATCTCGTCCGGGCCGTCGACCGGCTGACCGACAGCGTGGCCGATCCAGGAATTCACGTTGCGATCGTCGGTGATGGCCCACAGCGATCCGAACTGGAAGCAGCGGTTCGGGATCGCGGACTTGATGCCCACGTGTCGATCGTCGGTCGCGTGTCGCCATCGAAGATTCACGACTACTACGCCGCTGCCGACGTCTACGCGCAGGTCTCGGTCTACGAGGGGATGCCGATGACGCTGCTCGAAGCGATGGCGTCGGGACTCCCGCTGGTCGGCACGGACGTTCCTGGAATCGCCGAGTTCGTCGATAGTGAGACTGGACTTCTCGTTCCGGCGGAATCGCCACCAGAACTCGCTGATGCGATGACCGCACTGAGAGATGTCGATCACAGAAAACAGCTCGCCCAAGCGTGTCTAACCCGTGTGGCCGAACGGTACGAAATCGACCGGACGGTCGAAGCCTACCACGAGATCTATGAGCAGGTCACAGCGGGGAAGACGTTCTCAGAGCCCGAAGCGACTATGCACTCTCATTAATCGGTTGCGTACTCTCATCGTCCGACGCTGTGCTCTCGTCATCTGACTCCGTACTCTCATCGTCATCGGATGCTGTACTCCCATCGTCTAACTCCGTACGTTCGTCATCAGACCCCGTGCTCCCGTCGTCCGAATCTGTACGTTCGTCATCAGACCCCGTGCTCCCGTCATCCGTTTCCGTACTTCCGTCACCAGATTCCGTACTCCCGTCATCCGATTCCGCACGTTCATCGGTTGCTTGTTCGTCATCACTGTCCGAGGGGTCTTCCTCAGTACTCGAATCCGTCGCATCGCTGCTCGATTCTGATGGTTCGCCGTCCGATTGCTCCGGCTCGTCGACTGATCCGACGCTCACATTACCTAACGGTGTCCCCTCGTTTGCTGTCTGTACCGTCCCGTCATCCGAGAGCTGGAGGTAGGTAACGCGGTAGGCCCCCTCGGCAGTCGGTTCCGCGGGCGCATCACCACGGTAGAGGTAGTGTGTCAGCCGGAGGTTCGACCCCGAGAGCTGAGGATCGACCTCGTAGGACTGCCGCCACCACTGGTTGGGAACCAACGTCTTCGAGAACCGGTCGACTTCGGACTGCTCGATGACGACCGAGCTATTGTCGGTGGTCACGACGCGGTCGATCGCGACAACGACCGTAAACCGCTGTTCGACCCCTTCATAGTTCCGAACGCCGAACCGGAGGGTCTGTGGCTCGTCCGTTCCTAGCGTGGAGGGGTAGCCGCTGGCGGTCAACTCCCCACTCTCGTTTTCGGTCAGTAGATACAGTTCGGTCGGCGTTTCGCCCTGTTGGGGAACCGACACGGCGTATGCGGCGCTTCCCAACGATATCAGGAGGCTCGTGATCACGACCAGCCGGACCAGTCCGCCGGTGGGACCGCCTCGACCGATCGATCGAGTCGCCCCGACGAGACGGCTCCCGACAGCGGGCGCATACCGGCGCTCAGGGGAGAGCGGTGCTCGACGGGCGAGTGCGACGACTGCACCGAGAGCAGTGACACTCGTTAGCCCAACGGCGAACTGACTGGTTGTGAAGCCGATAGTCGTTCCGAGAGCGATTCCCACGAGACTCGACGCGGCGATACTGGCGACCACCGACAGTGTGAGACGGACGAGCGTCCTGGATTCATCGGATCGAGCGCCCAGGTTCTGTCCAAAGAACGTCGACTGCGAGTCCGGAGAGCGTGCGATGATCGGCCGCGACTCCGGGAACAGCGCCGCAACCAGCGCGTATCCGGGCAACAAAAACAGCAACGGAAACCCGCTCAGCGTGCGGATGGGGTCGGGGACCGGGAGGAGCGATGTCTGTATCGCGCCGATCGTTACTGCGAGTCCCGCCACGACGGCGAGGTCGCTCCCCAACCGTCCGAACCGGTGCCACGTCCGTGCGTCGTCGGCAGACTCATCCATCGATCCCAGACCTCGATACCACGCTCAATAAGTATAGATCCCTTTCTGGTCACGATGACTGGTATATACTAGAAGTAGCTGCCATGTAGCGAGCGACTGCTGGGAACTCGCTTTTGATGATCAAAACGCCCACAAACCCGTCGCATTCGGCGTGAAATGCCTGGACCGCTCGGAACGTTTGGGAGGACTTACTCCGAGTAGTCGATCTATTCTTTAGTTAGTGGTTGGTGTACGACGCCTCGATGGACTGTCACGAGTTGTTCACAACACCGGATGCCTGGAGTTCTATGAGCAGGTGTGTTGGACGGTCGACGGCGTTCACTGGCGGGAGTCGGCCGCGAAGTGGGTCGATCCACCAGCCGCCATCGGTGCGTGATCACCGTCGCATACATCGGTTGCATATTGCTCGACCACGGGGTCGAGGAACGAACGGGCAGTATCGGGAGTGGAGTCAGTAATGTCGGAGTCGGATATTTCACTTCGGGAGAAGTTCCACGCGCTTCGGATCATCGCATCGTACGATCCGAAACTCGTCTCGCTGATCGTCGTCTTCGGGTTCGTGACGGCGATCTTCGAAGGGATCGGGATGGGGCTGATCCTTCCGGTCATCGAAGTTGCCCAGAACGGACCACCGTCAGGTGATCCATCAGGAATGGTCGGCGGATTTATTGCGGTGTACGACTTCGTCGGCGTCCCGTTTACCCTCGAATACATCGTTGGTGGGTTGATAGCCGTCATCACGGTTCGGTACGGGACGAGCTTCGTCGTCGCCTACCTCCGAGAGTCGCTTCGAACGCAGTATATCCGTGAACTCCAGCGGTCGGCCTACAACGCCGCCCTCGACGCACGGATCGGGTTTTTCGATACGCGGGGCTCCGACGAGATCCTCAACGCGATCATCACCCAGACGTTCTATGCCGGGCGGTCGATCAAACGGATCGTCCAACTGTTCCAACAGCTGTTGCTCTCGGTGATGTATCTGGCCATCGCGTTCTATCTCGCCCCGACGTTGACGATCATGGCCGCAGTGCTGCTCGGCGGGATGACCTACATCGTCCGGAACGTCATCGAGCCCGGCTACGATATTGGTGATCGGGTTGCAGAAGCCAACGAACGCATCCAGGAGACCGTCCAGGCCGGAACGCAGGGAATAAGGGCGGTGAAACTGTTCGGGCTCCGTGAGCGCTTCTTCGGTGCCTTCGAGGACGCCGTAAACACGTTCACACGCGCCTCAATCAAGCTCCGGCGCAACGACGCGCTCATCACGAACGTCTACAACTGGCTGAGTGCGGTCACCGTCTTCATCCTCGTCTACGTTGCGATCACCGTCGTTTCGCTGTCGCTCAGCAACCTCGCGGTGTTCTTTTTCGCCATGTTCCGGCTGGCCCCGCGGGTAAGTACACTCAACCAGCGGGTCTACCAGATCGAAGGTGATCTCCCGCACGTCATCAGAACCCAGCGGTTCATCGACGAGCTATCGGCCGAACGCGAGGAAGTCGGTGGCGACCGTCCGGTCCCCTCGCCCATCGAGGACATCGAGTACCAGGATATCACGTTCTCCTACGACGGCAACGAGACCGTCCTCGACGATTTCTCGGTGACGATCCAGGAAGACGAGTTCGTGGCCTTCGTCGGCACCTCCGGCAGCGGCAAGTCGACGCTCGTCTCGATACTGCTGGGGATGTATCCTATCGACGATGGACGGATCGAGGTCGGCGGCGTCCCCCTCGACGAGCTCGATATCGGGGAGTGGCGGTCGAATGTCGCCGTCGTCCGACAGAACCCCTACATCTTCGACGATACCCTCGAATTCAACATCACCTTCGACCGGGACGATGTCTCCAGAGCCGAGCTGGAGGAGGTCTGCCGGATCGCTAAGATCGACGAGTTCTTCGACGAGATGCCCGACGGGTTCGACAGCGTCCTCGGCGACGATGGCGTCCAGCTCTCCGGCGGGCAGAAACAGCGTGTTGCACTCGCACGAGCACTGCTGAAAGATGCGGACGTGCTCGTCCTCGACGAGGCCACGAGCAACCTCGATACCAACCTCGAACGGGAGGTCCAGCGCGAGATCGAAGCGATGGAACAGGAGTACACCGTGATCGCCATCGCCCACCGACTGTCGACGGTGGAGAACGCCGACTGCATCTACACGATCGAGGACGGTCGGATCGAGGAGTCCGGCCACCATAGTGAGCTACTGAACCAGGACGGCCAGTATGCGAGCCTCTACCAGACCCAGGTCGGTCGGTAGGCGACTCCAGTGTCGGACCCGCCGACACCGGGAACCGAACAGCAGCCTACTGGGGAGGTCCGATACGGTAAAACTCAACTGACACTCCGGTAGGACGTTACTAACTAACCGGTTACTACGATTTGAATACCAACAGAGCATGGCATTACGGAACACCAGACAGTCTGGGAACCCCTCCTTACCCGAGCGTGCGTTCGACGTATACGATCGTACCGGGTTCGGGGGGGTTGTCCGAAAGACGGTTTCGTACATACTGTTCAAAAACAGATACGTTGGACAAATACACCATCAGGGCGACAAACTGCTCCACAACTACCGGCATTTCCGACAGCCGCATGACTTCAGTGACGCAGACCCATACAAAATAATCTACGTCGACCCCGAACGGATCAAATATAAACTCCGGTTGGACGACCCCGACCGGGATGTCGGCTACTTTTATTGGTGGGACGAACGGAACCGGGTGTATGACGGACCGTGGGACCGTCAGCGTGCGGATTTTCTGGATTTCCACAACACCCTTTACGACTGTTTCGAATCCCATTTCCTCGACGGTGTTCCGTGGGCAGAAACGACGTTCATTCAGCAGCAGTTCGAGCTGGTCGACCGAGGCGAAACAACGTGGCATAGCTGTTCGTCCCGGCAGGACGTACGTGACCGCTGTGGCCGGCTCGATCGGGTCTGGAACGATATCACGACCAACGGCTATCGCCGACAGGCCGTCGTGAACGATGTCCCGGACTGGCGGAAGGATTACGCGGAAGTGATGGTCAACATTGGGCGTGACGGTGAACTGTTACAGAACTCGGATGGCAAACATCGGCTCATGATGGCGAAGCTCGCCGGAATCGACGAGATTCCGGTGTACGTCATCGTTCGGCACAAACAGTGGCAACAGCTCCGGAACGCGATCCGCGACGGCGAGGTCGACGACTACCCCGCACACCCCGATCTGGCGGACCTCACGGACACAGACGAGCCCTGAGTTACTGGAACGGTGGTCGTCCCGCCGACTGCTTGTCTTGGCAGGGGACAACTATTCTCCGAGCCCTACTTTATCGCACCCGTCTTTCGCAGTGCCGAGAGGAGATAGAACCGCCAGCTCAGGAAATCCCTGTCTTTGTAGCTGTCGATTCGTTTTTGAAAATACCAGTCGTAGAACTCGTCGAAGTGGGCCTGATCGACGTTCTCGTAGCCGTAGCCCTCCAGGAACCGATCGAAACAACGGTCGAACAGCCGCCACCGCCACGGCTGTTTGATTTTGAACACCTCGATGCCGACCTTCGGGGAGACGAGATCGTGGATGAGCTCGCGCTCGTCGAGATATCCCAGATCAGTCAAATAAAACGTCCGCCCGTCGTACAGGACGTCATTGAACTGCAGCTCGCTGTGGGTGTGTCCGTGCTGATGGAGCTCCCGCAACCGGCTCCCGAACTGTTCGTAGGCGTCGGGCGAGAGGGTGTCCAACAGGCTCTCGGCGTCGACGTACTCCGTGATGAGATACCGGTCGGAGACGTCGATCGGCGTGATGAACTCCAGCCCGTCGATCGGCGGGATGTCGGTGGCCCGTTGGAGATTTTCGAACTCCTTGGTCAGGATCTCCGTCTCATCAGCCACCCGCTTTTTAAAATACTGGTCGTCCTCCGAGATGAAAAACTGGGCCGTCCCTACCTTGTCGATCCGTTCGAAATCGAGATCCGTCTGTTCCATCGTACTCCCGGAAACGGAGACGATGGGAGGGTTTAGTTACACTCCGGCTTTCGGTCGCTCACACGACCGTTAGGGAGGTGTTGTCGTCCGGTCAGTCCATCGAATACGTCTCGTAGCTACCAGATACCGCCGAAAACGGTTGTGGTGCCGCTGCAGCCGACCGAATTCGTTCGGCCTCGATGGAGCTACTTCGATTTGATCGTCATTTCGACGAACTCGGTTCCGTCATGGTAGTAGACGCCAACCGGGCCCCACTCCGAACTCTCCGATCCCTCCGAGTCCCCCGACATCGCGTACTCGTAGGCCCCCAGATCCGGCGCATCTCCACTGTACTCGACTGAGAGGCGTGTCCCGGCGTCGATACAGGGACTCGTCGACGAGAGGTGAAGGAACTCCGAACTCGATGGATCTGTAGAGGCGAACTCCGGGTCCGAAATCCCCAGATCCCACATATTTGCCTCGCTGTAGACGCCGCTGTTCGGATCGAAATCCTCGTTGCCGTTGTTGTAGCTGATCGAGTTGTAGACTTCGTGGTCACCACCCTCCGAGAGGGCGATCCCGTCGCCGTCGTTCCCGTAGGCGGTGAAATTGATAACGGTATCCGGTTGGTTCGAATAACATCGAATCCCTTTTCGGCTGTTGTTGTAGCCGACACACCGAATGAACGTGTTGTTGCCACCCTCGTTAGTGTTCGACGATTTGAACCCGTTGCCGTCGCCGTTGCTGTCGTAGCCGTTCGAGTGACAGACAGTATCTGAGACAGTAACGTTACTCGACCCCCACAGATCGATCCCGTCGTCGGAGTTGTTGTAACACAGGCAGTTGTGGATTTCACCGCCATTGACCCCGGACATGACGATCCCGTCGGCGTCCTCGCCGCCGGTCGCGGGGTCGTGGTTGTCATACGATTCGATGTTCCGCATGACGTGGTTGGCTCCTTTGACATGGATTCCCGAGTTCCCGTTGTCGTGGAGATCCAGGTTTCGGAACACACAGTTTTCCCCGCTGTGGGAGCGGATCGCGACGGACGAACACTCCGAAATTTCGAGGTTTTCGACGACCCAGTTCGACGGATCGGCGCTCTCGATGAAATGAAGCCCACCCGTAATCTCCCACTCGGTGCTCCCACCCTCCCATCGGAGATGTGGATAGTCGTTGGGATCGCCCGAGATCGTGATCGGATCGGCTTCCGACCCGGAGGTTTCGATTTCGACGGGGTTCCCGTTTTCGTACTGGTACTCGCCCCCGTGAATGTAGATGCTCTCACCGCCCGACACGCGGCTCACTGCTTCGTGAATCGTCGCCAGCGGCGCGCTTTCGGTTCCGTCGTTCGAATCATCGCCGTCAGTGGAAACGACGTACTCTGCAGTGTCAATCATTGTTCGCTCGTATCAAACCAGATGTCGCCCTCTTCGCCGTCAGGCTCGGTCTCCTGGACGTATACCTGCCCGGAGAACCCACCGAGTCTGGCAAAGGGTTCCCAGGAGTCACCGCTGCCCAGATAGATGCGTTTCGTATCCGTCGCGAGGAACTTCGCGCCCGATTTCGGTTCGTAGTCGCCCTTGTTGGCGTCGACGTCCCGAATCTCGACGTCCGTATCGAGTTTCTCGAAGTTATCGTTCAGTGGGGTATGCCAGTCGGTTGCCCCTTGGCCCGGTGTGTTGTAATCGTTGTTTTCGGTCATAGTGTATCTTGTTGCCCGGTGTATCGGATCGCGAAGGCACCCCTTGTCTCGCAGTAAGATGCCCGTATCGAGATCCTGTTCGACGTGTATCTGAGAATTTGTATAAGAGTTCTTACTATGATAAGATACTGATAGTCAAAATTAGCTAAACAAAATTAGAAGATATGTATTAAGTTGTGAAACAATGACGACTGGTATGTAACTGGCGCTTATATTGAACAACAGCGGTAATCCAGTCCTACTAACCGCTCAAAACGCGTCATAGAGATGCATGCACACTACAACAGTGATGGAAGCGGGTGCAGATCCGCGACCTTCGTCGTCGTTGTCGTATATTCTATGTATTGTAACAGTATTCAAAATTTGTAGCTGAGCTATAACTAAGCAGCCATCCGCACACTGCTTTCGGAGCGACCACTCATGAAACGGGTTTCACCGACCGACCGACGCGACGAGAGCGAACAGTGTGGGGGGCCCATGGGCGACTCCCTCCGGATTCTCCGGGTCGCCAGCGATATCTATCCCGATGTCAGCGGTGGGTTGGGGCTTCACGTCCACCACCTCTCGCGTGAACAGGGGAATCGTGGCCACGACGTCCACGTACTCGCCGCCGACAGGGAGGGCGGCGGGACAGGGCGCCGCGAGAAACGCGACGGCTACACCGTTCACTACCACTCGGAGCTCGCGGCCCCGTTCGGCAACAGCCTCTGTCCGTCGATGGTCCGAAGCCTCTACGAACTCGTCGCGGAGTTCGACGTGCTCCACGCCCACTCGCATCTGTTCTTCTCGACGAACATGGCCGCCGTCGCCGGGCGGCTCACCGAGACACCCTTCGTACTCACGAACCACGGGCTCCGTTCCCAGACCGCACCGCCGTGGCTCCAGGACCTGTATCTCCCGACTGTCGGCCGGTTCACCTTCGACGCCGCCGAGACCGTGTTCTGTTATACGGACACCGACAGCCGTCGACTCGAGGACCTGGGTGTCGACGCCCGGACACGCGTCATCCACAACGGCATCGACTGTTCGGTGTTCCGCCCGGTCGATACCGATCGGTCGGACCGACAACTGCTGTATGTCGGTCGGCTAAAGGAGGCAAAAGGCGTACAGTTGCTGATTCGGGCGGTCGCTCATCTCAAAGCCGAGTTCCCCCACCTCTCGTTGATCGTGGTGGGTGAGGGGCCGAACCGTGGCCACCTCGAAGCACTCGTCGACGAGTTGGGGCTCGAAGAGACGGTTACGTTTGCCGGTCGCGTCCCCAACGAACAACTCCCCGAACTGTACAGCGAGAGCACGCTGTTCGTCCTGCCGAGCCGGAACGAGGGGATGCCACGGACCGTCCTGGAGGCACTCGCCTGCGAAACACCGGCTGTGACGACACCGCTCCCCCAACTCACGGAAGTACTCTCCGACGGCGGCCTGACAGTCGAGGACCGGGAGCCGTCTACCTTTGCCCAGGCGATCGGCGAACTCCTCGAAGACGGCGATCGTCGGCGATCGATGGGCCAGGCGGGCAGACGCCGGGTCGTCGAACACCACTCCTGGGAGACGACCGTCGAGGAGACGATCGCGGAGTACTACGCGCTGCTCGACGACCAGCCGACAGCCACGGCTGCACACGAGCGGACAGCAGACGTTCCGCGGGGTGTCGACCAATGACCGACCGAACCGGCGAACTGCTGGATGAGGCTGCCGATCCTGCCGAGAAGTCACAGAGCGAACAGATCCGGATTTTTTGGCCGTTTTTTATTGGCACAGACAATCCGATCTCCTATCTCTACCAGCAGATCGCCCCCGAGTTCGACGCGGGGGAGTTCGACATCACCGTCTTGGCTTCTGGTGAAGACGGACACCTCGAAGCAGACAACGTGCGGACGATCCCGTCGGCGGAGTTCTACACATGGGCGGGTCGACTCACACTCGCCCGCCACGCCATCGAGTCGTACGACCTGCTGCATACGGGCGGGATCCCGGCGCTCCACTACCCGGTTGCGCTCCTCAACCGCCTTCGAAACCCGACCGCAACCCACGTCCATACCTATCGAATCGACGCCGACCCGGATTCCGACCGGACGCCGACGGCTCTCAGACGACGACTCGGACGACGAGCCGACATCACGACCGCGGTCAGTGAACACACGGCCGGCACCGTGCGGTCGACGTTCGGTCTCGATCCGGTCGTGATTTACAACGCCGTCGATACAGCCCAGTTCCACCCAAAATACGAGCGCCCATCCCTGCTGGAGCGATACGGGGCCGACCGTCCGGTATTCGTCTTCGTTGGGAGCTTCGAGCGGCGGAAACACCCACTGGACGTGATCAGCGTCGCCGAGCGGCTCCCGGAGGCAACGTTCCTCCTGATCGGCGGCGGTGGAACACAGGATCGAGACGAACTCGTCGCCGAGCGTGCAGCCGATGTCGACAACGCACACGTCGTCGGTCGGGTCGCCAAAGACCGACTCCCGGCGGTCTACGCGAACGCCGACGGACTGCTCTTCCCGTCGACGATGGAGGGTTGTCCGAACGTCGTGTTGGAGGCCTTCGCTTCCGGAACACCCGTGGTCGGCTACAATGCAACATCGATGCCCGAGTTGGTCGTCGACGGCCAGCGGGGCTATCTGGCCGACAGCGGCGATGTAAGTGGATTGGTCGATGGTGCCCGATCGGTGATCGATGACTCGACGAACAGATTAGGTAAAAACGCGAAGGGCTACGTCCACCGGAACCACACCTTCGAGACCGTCGCACAGCAGTACGCCGACGTGTATCGCACCGCCTTAGCCGAATAGGGTCGTAGATCCCGACCAGTCGGCCGACTCACCCATCCAAACCTGCCGTCGGAGGACGTCACCGTAGCTCCGGGCGACGTCACCGATCTGGAACTGTGTTTCGAAGAGCCGCTGTCCGGTCGTCCCGAGGTTTTCTCGGGCTGTTTTATCAGTTGCGACCAGTGACACTGCGTCGACGAGCGCGTCGAAATCACCATCGGCGAAGCCGCCGATCGACTGGTCACCCGCGATACGTCCTGGATCGACCGCCAAACTCACGACGGGCGTCCCGACGCGCCACGCCTCCAGGAAGGTGTTGGGGAACCCCTCGTAGGCGGACGTCGAGACGAGACAGGACGCCGACCGGTAGTAGTCGTGGATCGCATCCGGGTCGACGACTCCCTCGTACTGGAGATTGGCGACGGAGTCGATCCGCCGACACAGCCGCTGGTGGTAGCTGTCGTCGCTGCCCGCGGGGCCGACCAGCCGGAACTCGACGTCGGGGAGCGCCGCTGCGAGATCCACGAACAGGTGCGGACGTTTCTGATCAGAATCGAGCCGCCCGACCCACAGCACGTACTCGCGGTCGTGATAGGGTCTGGTGTCATCGGCGAGTGGATAGCCGTTGGGAACGACCGCTGGCTTCCTGTCGTACTGCTGTCGAACCAGCCGCGACTGTTTCGGTGTCTGTGCGATAATCGTCGCCGCCCGGTCCATTCCTCGCTCGAACAGCCGCCGTCTGACCGCGCCGAGTTCGGCCGGGCGGTCGGTGATGTTGGCGTCGTTCGCCACGTTGTACACCCACGGTGTCCCGAGGACATCGGCGAGTGTGGCCACCACCGCAGCGAAGGCTGGCGTGCCGCGGTGGACGAACACGTCGGGATCGACCCGGTGCATTGTGGCAGCCAGGTCAGCCAGCCGACCGAGTTGATCGGTCGCTGCGGCCTCCGTGTGTGGATCGTACGTCCGGTGGAGGACGACCCCGTTGCGGACTTCTTCGGGGGGCTGCCCGTAGTCAGCGACGATCACGTGAACATCGAACTCGTCGGTCAGCTCCGCGGCGAGCAACGAGAGCTGGCGCTCCGCGCCGCCGCCGGTCACCCCATGTCCGTCGACGAAGTAGCCATACGAGTCGAGCGAGACAATACAGACGCTCGGCGTTCCCATTGGCGGTTGATCGACTCTCGATCGGTTAGTTACCACCCGCCTTCTCCGATGGAGCGACAGCCGCGTCGACAAACGGCTCCGAAGCGGCCACTGGCGGTTGGCGTAGTGTCTGGATACTATCCGGTAGTCACTCGATACAAGCGTAGGAAGCGGCTACAGTGCCCGATTGGTTCTCCTCGTGGCCGGGCAATCAGAACAGTTTCAGTTGGAGTCGCCACAGATACCGGGAGATCAAAAGCAGCGTCAACATCGGCACGAACGACCGGTATTCGATACCGCTTTCTTCCTCGCCGTAGTGGGCTGTCGTCGGGACATCCTTGATGTCGACGTCGTTGACGTTGAGGTGGACGAGCATATCGTTGAGGAACCCATACCCGTCGTACAGGCGGTCGATATCCAACTCCTGGAGGGCCGCCGTGCTGATCGCGGTGTAGCCGTTCTGTGGGTCAGTCATCTCCCAGTAGCCGCTGGCGATGCGTGTCAGCCCCGTCAGCAGCGCGTTTCCGAACAGCCGCCACGACGACATTTGGGCCCGCTGTGTCGGGTTGTCGAGGCGGTTCCCCTTCGTGTAGGCTGCCTCGCCAGCCACGATCGGATCGAGGAACCGACCGAGGATGGTCGGATCCATCTGGCCGTCGCCGTCGATGACCGCGACGAGATCCATCTCGGCATCGATGGCTCTTTTGTACCCTGTTTTCACCGCACCCCCGCGTCCCGTGTTCGTGTCGTGGCGGATCGGCACGATCGCCGTCTCTCGCTGTCCCCCGTCGGATGTCAGCTCCGACTCGACTCCTCGGGAGTCAGTCGTCGTACTCGGTGCCGACTCGACGCCCGATGCGTATCGTTGGATCTCATTCCACGTCTCGTCAGCCGAACAGTCGTCGACCGCATAGATCCGGTCGACGAAGCTCGGAACCGCTTCGAGGACATCCCCGATGAATTGTGCTTCGTTGTACACCGGGATGACGACGGCGACAGCGTGGTCCCGGTACATCTCACACACCACCACAACCAGCGGCACAGCGCCCCGTGCTGCAGGGGCGGCGAGGTCCTGATGCTCCGAGCTGACGCTGCGGACCGCCGCTGTTCTGCGGCCGGAGGGCGAACACTGGCAACTCGCTGTCATCCCGTGTTCCGTTGGACGAACACCGATTGTCTGCAGACGGTATGTCGGATGGAATAAAGCGGGAAGGGCCGACCCGAGAGGAGGTCATATGGCCGACCCGACACGAACCAACCGTATTGTAATGTCTTGTCTGTGAACCGTCGTTGTTGATAACAACTAGCTACTATACCGGTACAACTGGCGGTAGCTATATATTATACATATATTTTAATCAAGATGCAATCTTTCACTAGTTTACCAGCAGTTTGCCCCCTATTGTGCACCATTGAGCTCTGTTCTGTGTAATAAATATCTGATATTTGGATTGGATTTGGAGACAATCAACAGTATGGATTGGATAACTAAGCAGTTCGCTTCGGACGGTCTGTATAGATGTCAGACAATTATCGAACAGTCCTGGCTCGGACGACGCGACAGTTGTGTTCGGGGACAGATAGAGCCAATCAGTCGACCAAGATCCGCCGACAAAGGAGGTCCGAATGAGCGTTCTCGTCACTGGTGGCGCGGGATTCATCGGTTCCCACATTACCGAGGCACTGTTGAAACGCGGCCACGAGGTCGTGGTCCTCGATAACCTCGACCCCTACTACGATGTCGACATCAAGCGGCAGAACATCGAGACGTGTCGATCTGTCGAGGAGGGGCGATTCGAGTTCGTCGAAGGGTCGATCACCGACGAGCGACTCGTCGAGGAGGTGTTCAGCGGGTTCGATATCGAGTTCGTCTATCACGAAGCCGCCCGCGCGGGCGTCAGAACGAGCGTCGAACAGCCGCTGTTTTACGAACGGAACAACGTCGGCGGCCTGCTCACGCTGCTCGAAGCCGCCACCGACCACGGCGTCGAGCGGTTCGTCAACGCCTCCTCGTCGTCGGTGTACGGCCGACCCGACTATCTGCCGTACGACGAGGCCCATCCGAACTACCCGAAGAGTCCGTACGGAACCACGAAACTTGCGGCCGAACACTACTGTGACGTCTGGCACTCGGTCCACGGGCTCCCGACGGTAAGTCTCCGGTATTTCACCGTCTACGGGCCGCGGATGCGTCCGAACATGGCGATCTCGAACTTCGTCTCGCGGTGTCTCAACGGCGAGCCGCCGGTGATCTACGGCGACGGCGAACAGACGCGCGACTTCACGTTTATCGACGACGTGGTCGCGGCGAACCTCCGGCTCCTGGAGACCGATGCAGCCGACGGCGAGGTGCTGAACATCGGTTCGACGGACAACATCACGATCACCGAACTCGCCGATCACGTCATCGCACAGGTCGACGCCGATCTCGAACCGATCTACGAGGCCGAAAAACAGGCCGACGCACGCCACACCCACGCCGACGTCTCGAAGGCCGCCGAGCTCATCGACTACGCTCCGTCGACGGATATCCGTGAGGGGGTCGGTCGATTCATCGAGTGGTATCGGCACAACCGCGAGTGGTACGAACCCCTCGTCGTCAGCTCCTGACGGGGAGAGTCACCACCTCGTAGTAGGGACTGTATAACGGCGTCTGCAGGGGCGTAAACCGAGAATAACCCGGGTTGTCTACGACTCGTTTTTCGAAGCACAGGGATGACGGATACAGTCATCTCTCCTCACAGAGAGACGGTTCACTCCGAACGCACTCTGTGGATCGTCCTGAGAGACGTGAAGTAACGTAGCGTATCCGGAAATAAACCGGTGTATTCTGAGAGTAACTAAGCCACCATCAGTGGATATGTCGACTGCCATAATGAACGTAATCGCAATCGGGGCGCATCCGGACGACATCGAGATCGGGGCTGGTGGATCCATCGCACTCCACCGGGCGCGCGGTGACTCGGTTCGGTTTCTCATCCTCACACGCGGCGGCGAGCTCTCGCCGCCAGCGAAACGGGAGGCCGAAGCCAGAGAGGCAGCCGATGTCCTCGACGTCGACGACATCCACGTGATGGGGTACGACGACACCAAAGTCCCCTACGACAACGAGATCGTCAAACGGATCGACGACCACCTCACGGAGCTCGATGTCGACCGTGCCTACATTCATACCGAAGAGGACACCCATCAAGACCACCGACACGCGGCCCTCGCATCGATCGCCGCTGGCCGGAACACCGACGAGGTGCTGGCCTTCGAGTCGCCGTCGACGCGGTCCTCGTTCGATCCGCAGTACTACAACTCCTTGAGCGAGGAGTTCCTCGAACGGAAAATAGACGCGATCAGGACTCACAAGAGCCAAAGCGAAAAGAAGTACTTGGAGGCTGAGGCGATGAAAGGACTTGCTCGGTTCCGCGGTCGACAGGCAAACACGCGATATGCGGAGGCCTTCCAGGTCATTCGTATCAGGGAAGACCAGACCGCGACCCACGAGCTGACGACCGAAATGTTAGACTGACCGGGCAGCACTGTTTCTGCGACCCGATAGAAAACGATTGTCCCGCAGACAGTCGACCGAGAACAACAGTAGACGGTGGCTACTTAGTCGTCGGCGACGACCGTGCCTTGCGATTCGAGGCGCTGTTCGGCCTCGTCTCGATCCTCGGGATAGCCGATATCGATCCGCCAGCCGTCGATCGGAATCGCGTCGATCGTCCGGCCGCTGCGGATCAACAGATCGATCGCCTCGCTGATCTCATACTCGCCGCGATTCGACGGCTGGACGAGCCGACAGGCCGAAAAGATCGCCGGTGAGAACGTATAAAAGCCGGTCATCACGAGGTTCGAGTTCGGGTCGTCGGGCTTTTCGACGACATCGGTGATCTCGCCGTAGGGGTTCGTCTCACAGACCCCGTAGCGATCGGCGTTTTCCCATGGGACCTCCTCGACGAGGAAGGCGGCGTCCGCACGGTCTTCCTGTTGTCGACGGATGACGTCCTGGAGGTTCGCGCTGAAGATGTTGTCACCCAACATGAGCATGAAGTCGTCGTCGATGTGATCCTCGACGGTCAACAACGCGTGGGCGAGTCCCTTCTGCTCTCGTTGGTGCGTGTAGGTGATCGGAATTCCCTCGAAGGCGTCGCCGTAGTGCTCGATGATTTCCTCCTTCATGTAGCCGACGACGAGAATGAACTCGTCGGTCCCGAGATCGGCGAGCTGTTCGAGGCAGTGGGTGATGATCGGTTGGCCGTCGACTTCGACCATCCCTTTGGGTTTGTCTTCGGTGAGCGGACGGAGCCGCGTCCCCTCACCGGCAGCGAGGATGACTGATTTCATGCGTCCACCGCCAACGGTGTCGCGACATGGAGGGTTGCTGTGTAGTGCATCAACTATCCTCTTTTGAAGACTCGATAATTGTTATAGACAGAATACGAACGTACCAGGTGGTAATGAGAAATAATCGGTTTGTGAGTACCTGGTAAGCAGAATATAACCTCGCCACTATCGACCCATTGGAGAATCGATGGTCAGTGGAAGCCCCACCGTATCAGTGGGTTTGGAGTTCCTCAGCCGCCATGAGTCCGGAACCAGACGCGCTCGCCAACCGGCGACTCCCCGTCGTCGATAGCCAACCGACTGCAAAACAGATCTCGAATAGCGAACGTCACAACGAGCTCCACCTGTTCGTTGTCCGTCGTCACGACAGTGACGACACAGTGTCCGTCCCGCGTTTCGATTGCCTCGACAGTCCCGGTCGACCAGCGGTCGATATCGTGAGTCGGTTTTCGGGCATGGAGACGGTCGTGGTTCATACGTCGATATGGAGCGGACTCGTTGTGTGCGTTTCGTCTATGCGGACTGGCAAGACGGATCCAGACGTTTCAAATCGTGTCTTATTCCGATCGAGTACGCAAGTGATCCGATTTTAGGTTCCCGGATGCGAATAACGGGGTATGTCCGAGATGATGGATGCTGCGGTCATCAACGAGGCGGGCGGCCAGTTCGAACTCGAAACACGAGAGATTCCGACCCCGGATTCCGAGGAGGTCCGGATCGCAGTCGACGCCTGTGGCATCTGTCACAGCGATGCCTTCGTCAAAGAGGGAACGTATCCCGGCGTTTCGTATCCACGCATCCCGGGCCACGAAATCGCGGGGCGAATCGACGCCGTGGGAGACGACGTTTCGGCGTGGTCGACCGACGACCGCGTCGGCGTAGGCTGGCACGGCGGCCACTGTTTTACCTGCGATCCCTGTCGGCGTGGCGAATTCAAACTGTGTGAGAACGTCGAGATTACCGGCCTCACCTACGATGGCGGCTACGCCGAGTACGTCACGGTCCCGACAGAAGCAGTTGCAGAGATCCCCGATTCGTTGGCGGCCGTCGACGCAGCGCCGTTGCTCTGTGCGGGCGTCACAACGTTCAACGCGCTGCGGAATTCCGACGCCGGGCCGGGTGATCTGGTTGCCGTACTGGGGGTTGGTGGACTCGGGCATCTGGCGATTCAGTACGCCCACGCCGCTGGCTTCGAAACGGTCGCGATCTCTCGGAGTCCGGACAAAAAAGCACTCGCGATGGATCTGGGTGCGGATCATTTCCTGGATGCGACCGCAACTGACCCTGCAGAAACGCTCCAGGCGCTGGGCGGTGCGACAGTCGTCCTCGCGACAGCCCCGTCGACTGAGGCCATCGAATCAGTTGTTGGTGGGATCGGTGCCGATGGCACGGTCCTGATCGTCGGCGTTCCCGACGAGCCGGTGTCGGTCGACGCCGCCCACCTGGTTGGGAACCGTGGGGCGGTCGCAGGCTGGGCCTCCGGCCACGCTCGTGACTCCCAGGATACACTCGAGTTCAGTTCGCTCCGAGAGATCACCCCCGAAATAGAAACCTACCCGCTGTCGGAAGTTTCGACCGCCTACGAGCGGATGATCGAGAACGAAGCCCGATTCCGGGTCGTTCTCGAACCATAGTCTCACACACCGGGCACTGTCTGCTCGGAAAGCAGAGACCGATTCCCAAATACTGAGACTGTGGTACTGATCCTAACTTCGTCGACACCGAACTGGGAGGTATGAGCGAATCGTCCGAGGCTGGCTGTGGCGGCTGGAACAGTTCCGAGTGCACCGGCACGGAGTACTGTCCGCCTCGCTGTCCGCGGTTCGTCGACAAACAGGGTGCCCGCTGGACGATCCGCCCGGCCCAAGACGGGGATACCGACCGGCTCAGGGAGATGTACGACGCGTTCGGGCCGACCAACCGCGCACAGGGCATTCCACCCGCGACCGACCACGAGCGGGACTCCTGGATCGAAATGCTGCTCTCGGAGGGATACAACATCGTCGCCGAAGGGCCGAACGGACTGGTTGGTCACGTCGCCTACACGCCGGTCGACGCCGACCGACCCGAGCTGGCCGTGTTTGTCCACCCCGAGTTTCACGACCGCGGTATCGGCACCGAACTGTGTAAACACGCGGCTGCGGCCGCTGTCGAGGCTGGCTGTGAGGCCATCGAGCTGCACGTCGAGCGGCGCAACCGCGCCGCAATTACCGTCTACCGTCGGATCGGGTTCGAAGTCGACGACGACACTCTCGATATGCGAATGGTCCTCCGACTAACCGATCCGATCGCATCGACAGTCCGCGCCCCACCAGCCGAACGATAGCGAACAGCACGACCTCGTTCGTGCGTGAATCAGTTTTTAAATCGATGCGGTAGAGACAGTCACACATGACCTACGATACGCCGAACGGAACGAATGAGCGGCGGCTGTGGTGTGAACACTGCGAGCTGAGTGTCACCCCGTCAACGGGGGAGAGCGGCCCCGAATGCCCTGCCTGTGGCAACGAACTCGCCTGAGGTTCCGTGGGATAGACGGCGTCGTTGGAGCGTAGACTCCCTCTGTGAGTGACACAAATCGGCATTTCACTCTTCCAAAGAAGAAGGTCCCAGTGGCGTCGACTCCCGAGTGTCAGCAACCCCACCAGTAGCGGTGGGATCGACAGACGCTGGCGAGACCAATGAAGACACGCACACTCATACTGATCACGCTGGTGGTAGTCGGTGCCGTCGCCGCCACCGGTGTGATCACTGCGACCACCCAGAGCAGTTCAGCAACCACTGTCGCGGGCGACAGCGACGTTACCACGCCCAATGCCGAGAACTACACCCGGCTGTACGTCGAGGACGGCTATCGGAACGTCGAACTCAAACCCGGCGAGAGCGACACGATGACGGTCTCAGTCGAGAACGGCGAAGACGATGCCGTGGAGCTCTCCCCACGGATCGCGACACCGCCGACTCGATCACAGCCACCGGTCGAATCATCGTGGGTCTCGATCGACGCCGACGACACCACCCTCGAGGCTGGCGAGTCCCGGGAGTTCGAGATCTCGATCGACGTGCCGGACGACGCCGAGATCGGTGATTACAGCGGGTTCATCGCCTTTACCGACGAGACAATGCAGTATCCGGGGCGACCGCCACAGCCGATCCACAGCGCTTCGATCCATGTCGATGTCTGGCAGGAACCGACCGTCCAGATCGAATCGGACACCCATATTTACACGCAACTCAAGGCCGGTGAGACGGTGACCCGCGAGATCTCCATCTCGAACGACGGTGACCAAGCCGTCCCGGTTAACCCACAGTTCAACGCCGAAACCAACCGTCGACATCGGCCCTCCAGTCGCGACACGCTCGATCGGTCGTGGGTGAGCATCGACGCCCCCAGCGAGATCCCAGCAGGTGAGACCGAGACCGTCGAGATCACCGTCGAACCGCCCGCGGATGCCGACCGCGGCGACTATAGCGCAAACGTCGACCTCGGGATTTCCGATCCCACCCGCGCCAATGACCGAAGCTATTGGCAGCAGGTCAGCCTCAATTTCCAGCTGTGGACCGAACCCGACGAGCCCTTCGAGACGAGCTTCAGCGTAAGCGAGTCGACGACCGACGCGACGCTGGAACTCAACACCAACCAACACCGAGCCTCCGAGACCGGCCAGGACGCCGACTTCGAGGTGACGTTCGTCTCCCCTGACGGCGAGGAGATCGCGGCCGAACGGAGCCAACTGACCGACAGCGGGCGGGTCAATCTCGGCGCACAGCGAGAGCCGTCCCAGACCGACGAGACGTACGCCGCCCAGGGCAGCCATCAGACGTTCACCTACGAGTTGGACGATCCGGCTGCCGGCGAGTGGTCGGTACGCATCATGCCGACCAATACGATGGACTTCGAGTACGAACTCACTCGCTCGGAAGATAACTAACGATCACGCGGTCGAACAAGGAGACAATCACACTGCGGTACGGAGGACGCCCACGACGTTAGTCGTGGGGGGGCTCCGACAGCGGTCCATCGATATTTAGCTGGCCGCGGGTTTCGCGGCCGGTCCGGTAGCGGTCGATCACGTCTTCTTCGTGGGTCTGACATCCGATGAGCGCGACTGCTCCGTGTCCGATCCGAACGATCGGATGAGTCGGCCGCTGGGAGGCCCGCCGACAGCCCGGACAGATAATCCCACCAGCTGGCCGGTGGGACAGCAGCCGTGCAGGGTTCTCGGAGGTGAGGCCACAGACGAGACGGAACTGTTCGAGATGCACCTCACAGCCGACCACTGGTAGTGTGAGTGAATCGACCAGGAGAAACGAGACGGCATCGCGGCCAGTAGACTCTAGGGCAGCCCGACAGTCCGGGCAGGATGAAACAGGGGCTTCCGGTGTCGCTCCTCCATCGTCCGATACCATACCGTATCTTTTCAATCGAGTAGCCGATAAGTAAGTGGTGGGGTTCGGGATGCGGTGAGTAGCCCAACCCGTTGCCGAGTCGATCGCCTAGCGTCGGAGCTGTCGAGGTTCCCACAGGACGTACCGACAGCTATCTTCCGAACGCATCACGCTCTCCTGGAGCTACCGTCTCACTGTCGACGGCTGTATCAAGCGAAAGCCCACCATCACGGATTGAAAGGGGATATCTCCGAGTCGGCAGCTAGCTCACTCGACATCGGCTCGTCGGTCGGCACAGGATCGTTCGACCGACAGTAGACCGTCAAGAACACCACAACACCGATCGTCATAAACGAGAGATTGGCGCCAATGTCTTTCGCGTACACAAGGTTCAGAGAGTAAACCGAGTCGACGGGGACGAACGGACGGACGCCCATCGGCGTGAGAACGTCGCCGACGAGGTGACTAACGATACCCCCAGCTCCTACTGTGAATCCGAGTACCGCCCGTCTGACGCGGTTCGTAGAAGTTGTGGGTTGGTTTCCCGATCTGACCGCGGAGACACCGACGGCTACAATGACGCCGAGACAGACCGCAGCTACCAACGAGTGCGTCACTCCCCGGTGTGTGAACCATGGCAGGAAGAGATCGGAATCGGGGAGCAGCGTTACGACGAGGGCGATCCCAACCCATCGGGGAACGTCGTTCCGATATCCCGAAGTCACGAGAACATTCGCGAGGGGTGCACAGAAAAATAACGTTATTCCTAAATGTCCTATGAGTATCACTGTCAATACAGCCAGATTCTATGGACATTATTATTTTGTTTTTATACATACTAAATCTACTGGTATGTTTCAACGATGTCTCGCTCTCAAAAGCAGACATTCGAACCGCAATACCGTTTTACATGCTGAATAATTTAAATACTATTTAAATAAAAACGTAATGTCGGATACAATGGGTTCCGTCAGGTCGCCGGATACAATTCGTCTAAAATATCTGTTATATTTTGCGACATATATGAAAAGTGTCGCGCTGATCCGATGCTCGTCAGGATGGATGCGCCCGTCGACATCCTCGACGGTCATGCAGTAATTGTAGACGATCCCCCGCCGATCTGTACGGTGCATTGAGAGACACGGTATCGGTGTGTTTCTTTTCAGTCGATCGGTGTCTCGGCACCTGCATAGTCGACGAGTCGGAGTGGATTCCCGGCGATGTCGACGAGTGAGACTTCAGCCCGACGCCCTTTGCCAGGGTTCCAATCAGCGTCTCTGACCGTCACGACCATCGAGTCCGGGGTCTCTCGCCCGATCGTAATATCATCAAGGATAATCAACAAGAATCACTGTCTGATTTTGCTCCGTGTTTCACCAAGTCCGCTCGATTAGTATTGCACGCCACTGACGTTAAAAATGAAATTACAATGTTTGAGCAGTGAACGGCAGCAGTTGTGACCGACTGTGGTCGTTCACTGTTTCCAGTCGACCTCATCGTCATCAAGATCTAGTTCATCGTCATTTGGATCCTCCATCATGTCCATCATATCTCCCATGACGGCTTCCATGTCCGGCTGGTCCTGTTGGCTTGCTGGATCCTGCATCATGCCGCCCATCGGTCCGAACATATTATTCTGCATCTGCTGGAGTTTCCGCTTCACGAACCAAATGCTGCCGCCAATACCAACGATAGCACCGATGACAACGCCAATTCCGAGAGACAAGGGATCAATCATTTGGCATCACCAGTTGTTTCAGGCAGACATCTTGGATAGCCAGTCGTAGACAACCCTCGTGTCCAGCACGCAGATTTCGCCATAGGATTCGTCAACGACTGAGGCTGAAGTCGCTTGCGTCTGTGTTTCACAAAAGTCGGCTCTGGTGACTGGATCGAGACGATCAGTTCTGGGAGAAACCAAAGAGTTCCGCCCATTGCGGCAGGTTGAGACGATGCCACAGTCCGAAGGGTATGCGTATATTCCCGTTGGAGCATGGCCACAGCAATGTGTTGGCCGTCGATTTGCATCTTTGAAGTTGTAGTTGCAACGGTCGACCAACAGTATGTGTCTTCGTTCTCAACCGCAATCTGGGACGACAACAATTCTACTCGTTCGAAGTGCAAACCCAATACTTACAGTAGTAGTTCGTGGCTACCGGTCAGTGAGTCGTCGTAGGGAGTCTCTACTGCGTGCTGACGCACAGTAGTCGACGTGTACTGAAAGCCACCCCTGTGCGTTTCGACTGTATGGTCAGTAACGAACTCCTTGAATCGAAGCTTGAGGGGTTAGCAGATGCGCCTACCGCCACCGATCTTGAGTACGAAGACAGCGAGCTCTGTACAACACTCAGTACTCAGGGGTTTGTAGAGTTCAGGCCTGGCGAGTCAGCCGAGTCTCCCGAGGCATGGCTTCGGTGTAACACCGAAAGCTTCGTTTTTAATCTTGAGGAGTGCCGCTGAAGTCTGCTGTCTCCTGCCAGCCAGCGAGTTCGTCAGGGTGTCGAATTGGGTCGATTTGTCGAAGTCTCCAATGGGGTCGGGTGATGCCAGATCGGATCATCAACCACAACTGTGGGAGTGAGTCGACATACTATCCGCAGTCGACACTGTCTCGAAAACAAATAAGCCGAACCCAGTCGTGCTGTTACGCGCTGGCGAGGCTTTCGGAACGATCACTGGTTCAAGCGTGGTGGCCCCCGGTGCCATCACTGGTGGATGCGCCGATGATACAGCGGTCTACGTGGCGAGTGATATATGAGACACCCTCGAAAATGAGTCAGATCAAATATGAAAACTGACGCCGATTCCAGCAAATCCGCGATGGTTGCTGCAGGGCTCGCGGGGGCCGCAGCGACCCTCGCTGGAAAACAACTCGTTGGTCGACTCACAGGCGGCCGGGTCGGCGGTCCTGGACATTACAATGTGGCGAAAGTCACGGTCTCGGGACTGATTCAGCGCACCCGCAGTCGATCCTCCTCACTCTCGGGACGAAATGCGTGCATTGCCGACGACATTGTCGAGCAGATCGAGGCGGCCGACGACGAGGCTGTCGAAGCCCTCCTCGTTGAACTCAATACGCCCGGCGGAGAGGTGCTTCCGAGTGACGATATCCGTCGTGCGGCGGTCGACTTCGACGGCCCGACGATTGCGTATGCAACCGATACGTGTGCCTCGGGCGGCTACTGGATCGCAAGCGGGTGCGACGAGGTGTGGGCCAGAGATGCCAGCCTTGTCGGTTCGATCGGTGTCGTCGGCTCACGACCCAATGCTGCGGGACTAGCCGACAAACTCGGGCTCTCCTACGAACAGTTCACAGCCGGTGAGTACAAAGATGCTGGCGTTCCCCTCCGCGAAATCGAGGACGATGAGCGCGAGTATCTCCAGAGTATCGTCGACGGCTACTACGACCAGTTCGTCGAGACCGTCAGCGACAGCCGTGACATGGATCCACAAGACGTCCGCAATACGGAGGCCCGTATCTATCTCAGAAGCGATGCGCTGGAAATCGGGCTCGTCGACGAACTCGGAACCGAGGCCGATGTCGAAGATCGAATTGCCGATCTACTTGATTCCGATGTTGAAACGCATGAGTTCGAGCCGGATCGGAGCATTGCTGAGCGATTGGCCTCGGTGCCGAACGGATCGCCTTCGCCGCTGGCAACGGTGTCGCCAATGTTGCAGTGAGTGACGGTAGCGATCTCAAAATCGAACTGAAGTGATCAGATAACTAATGATTCCTCCGTAGCAGACCCAGCAAACGGTTGTGATCGGTGTTAGCGACCTCACGCTTCGTCAATCGCTGCTTGCAGGGCGTCTAGATCCTATACGATAGATCTTGAGCCACCAGTTACGGGGTGTCGATACTACAGCCATTAATTCAACATCTCACAAATTATATTCCGAATAAGGCCTATATAAAGCCACTAGATGCAATATTTGAGGCCTGATAATCGAATTTATACCACTATTGGCGTGTTTGTGTAAGTTTTATATACATGTGGGGACTTGGTAGTGGTAATGAGTGTCATGGGGGTGTCGGTCTGAATTACGGCTATATAACGGGTCGACTCTGGCTCAGTTGCTACTGGTCGACCCACAGACAGCTCAGTCGAACCGTTCAATGCCGCCCCAAGGATTTACTCTCTGCTTGGGTGACGCCTTCAGACCAGCCCGACCGGCCGAAACTAAGCCGTCTCCACCACGGCTTAGTGAACTGACTCTCTCGTGTTCACCACTCCTTGCAGACAGTGACAAAACCGTCCTGAGAAGATACACGAGCCACTACCGTCAGATGCCAAAGACCGAGAGAGCGACACTGTTTCACTGTTGAGAGCTATATTTATTGCTAATGACTGAGATTCTCGACCGGCTCAAGCGTCCGTTACTCTATGTAATGGGTCCGGCGTATGTCGTCGCCGGTGTTCTGCATTTCATCGTCCCGGAGTTGTATGTCCAGATTATCCCACCAATCTTCCCTGCAGCACTTGCGCTCGTCTATCTGTCTGGAATCGCTGAAATCGCCGTCGGGATCGGACTCTTAATCCCTCGAACTCGACGGCACGCAGCGTGGGCAACAGTCGCGTTGCTCGTGGCGATCGTTCCAGCCAACATCTACATGGCGACTCACGGAGTCGTCATTAAGGGAATGCCGGGCGGTGGCGACCCCTCCGAGCTCGTCCGGTGGGGTCGAATCCCGCTGCAGGGCGTGTTGATTCTCTGGGCCCTCTGGTATACGTAATTAGTCCAACAGAGACAGTACTTGACTGACGTAGGGGCTGTTGTCCCAGCTCCGATGCGGACTGATATTCGTAATGAGTGATCGTGCCTCTGGTGGTCGACCGTGTCGCGCGCATCGGTCGACTTGTCGACTTAGTGCCCCAACCGACAAGCACTCAGACTGCACCACAACTGCTCACTGATCAACGATTCCAGTACGTCGATCATTCTCCCGCTCGGATACGAGGGATGCCAACCGCTGCCGTGCTGGGAACCGTTCGATAATGGAACGAGATCAAGTCCGCACACCGGGGGTCTATTTATAAACGACCCGCCGCTATCTGTCGGATTCTAATCGTTCGGAAAACGAATGGGCGCTGCAGGATTTGAACCCGCGGCAACTTGGTCCGAAGCCAAGCACTCTGTCCAGGCTGAGCTAAGCGCCCGCACTCGATTGTATCGAACCTGCCATAATAAGCGCGTCGGTCGACCAGCCGTCAGTCGACTGCTCACACACCACCTGCCAACACACATCCGCGTCCTTTATTCGGTGACACTCACGACCGAGAGGTATGGGAACGTTGGTGGCCCGGGGGCGGGCCTGTCTCGACCTTACGCGGCCGGGGAACGCGATATCGGCCGGGCTCCTTGCCTTTACCGGCGCGTTCGTCGCTGGCGGTGTCACCACCGCACCGACGGCCGTGGTGGCTGCAGTGGTGGCGACAATCACCGCAACCGGCGGCGGCAACGCGATCAACGACTACTTCGACCGGGAGATCGATGCGATCAATCAACCTGAGCGGCCCATTCCGCGTGGTGATATCTCCGCGCGCGGCGGGCTGTGGTACAGCCTTGGCCTTTTCGGGGTTGCAACCGGTGCCGCACTAACGCTACCGATGGCCGCGATCGTGATCGCGTTGTTCAATTTCGTCTCACTCGTCGCCTACACGGAGTTGTTCAAAGGATTACCGGGGGTTGGCAACGTGCTCGTCGGCTATCTGACCGGGAGCACCTTCCTCTTCGGCGGCGCGGCAGTCGACGAACCGTTCGGTGCGGTCGTCCTCTTCGGGCTCGCAGCGGTCGCCACGCTCACGCGGGAGATCGTCAAAGACATCGAAGATATCGACGGCGACCGCGAGGAAGGACTCCGAACGCTCCCGATCGTGATCGGCGAACGGCGTGCCCTCTTCGTCGGGGTCGCAGTAATGGTTCTCGCGGTGGCTGCAAGCGGTTGGCCCTATATCACCGGGACGTTCGGAGTGGTGTATCTCGCAGTCGTGATTCCGGCCGATCTGGTAATGCTTGGGGCGACGATTCAGTCGTTTTCCGATCCGCGGGCGGGCCAGCAGTGGCTCAAACGTGGGATGCTCTTGGCCGCCGTGGCGTTCGTTGCTGGGCGGACGATGGTGGTCATCTGAGGATACATCGGTAGTATTGCCGCCGAATTCAACTGGCATAATCAAAAAGAATATTACCCGCAACCGGTATGATCCATTCAGCCGATGATTCCCGGACTGTCGGACCGACATACGAGTAGGAGCCAGCCGAGCCGCACCTCTCGGGAGCAGGGATAATGTATGACCTTACTGCGGATCTCGACGAGGAAGTCCTACCGGGAACCAATATTCTCATCTCGGGACCACCACTGACTGGAAAGCGATCACTCGCCCTCGATATCCTCGCAACGGGTGTTGAAAAGGGAGAAGGAGCGATTATCGTCACAACAAAGGACAGCGCAACCCGGGTCCTGGAGGATTTCGCCCGCCGCACCGAGTACGAGGGCCGGCCCGTCGCAGTCGTCGACTGTGTCACCCGTCAGCAGGGTGTCGGTGAGGTACGGGAGGACAAACGCATCAAATACACCTCCTCGCCGGTCGACATGACCGGAATCGGGATCAAACTCTCCGAGTTCCTCCAGGCGTTCCACCAGGATCAGGGAATCAGTCACAACCGGATCATGGTCCACTCGCTGTCGACGCTGCTGATGTATGCGGATCTCCAGACCGTCTTCCGGTTCCTCCACGTCTTTACGGGCCGGATTCAGAGCGTCGACGGGCTGGGCGTCTTCTGTATCGACTCGTCGTCCCACGACGATCAGGCGATGAACACCCTGACCCAACTGTTCGACGGCGTCATCCGAATGTCCGAGGACGAACCGCCGGAAGTCCGACTCCAGCAGTAGCCGACGAACGACTTTTGCGGCCGCCGCCCGAACCGTGAGCTATGCCGCTCTCAGATGACGACGCCATTCGTGAGCTGCTGGAACTGAACCGGATCGCAGTCGTCGGCTGTTCGAGCACCCCCGGCAAGGCCGCCCACGAGATCCCAGCCTATCTCCAGCGACAGGGATACGAGATCATCCCGGTCAATCCCTTCGCTGACGAAATTCTTGGCGAGACAGCCGTTGACTCACTGGCCGAGATCGACGATGAGATCGATCTCGTCGACGTCTTCCGGCCGAGCGAGGAGGTCGCGGGGATCGTCGACGAAACGGTCGAGCGCACGGAGGCAGAGGGTGATATCGATGCGATCTGGCTCCAGCTGGGCATTCACGACGACGAGGCGGTCGCCGAAGCCGAAGACGCCGGGCTAACGGTCGTCGAAGATCGCTGTATGAAAGTCGAACACCAGCGGTTAGTAGATTAGGCCTCAGTCTCGGTAGTATCCTGATCTGGTGTCTCAGCGTCGTCGACAGTCTCGGAGTCGGTGGTAGCCTCGACTTCGGCATCGTTGATATGAGCATCCGCCGAGACCGCATCGAGATCGATATCGAGATCAGTCGCGATCGCTTCCAGGATCGCCCGCTGTTCGACGATCTCGGTTTCGAGCTGTTGGACCCGATCGCCGGTGTCCTGGACGGTCGTCTGGGTTGTTTCGACCTGCTCGCGGACCTCGTTGAGCCGGTGGAACATCTTTTCGGCGGTATCAGCCAGCATCTGGATCTTCTTTGTCGTGCTTCCGAGTCCCATACCACCGCTTGAGTGTCAGGCTTTGTGTCCTTTGTGGCTTGGTCGCGGGGGCGACGATCCGGACTCGGTGCACGACGCCCGAACCCAGCGGGGCGAACCGAACGGGAGCCGAGTACTTTTCGTCCTACCCGTGCTGGCCTCTGTATGGACGAGCCACGGATTTTGTTGACGAACGACGATGGGATCGACAGCGTCGGCTTCCGGGCGCTCTACGAGGGGCTGTCGGATCGCGGCGAGGTAACCGCGGTCGCCCCGGCCGACGACCAGAGTTCGGTCGGCCGGGCGATCTCCCAGGCCGTCGACGTGCACGACCACGAACTCGGCTACGAGGTCGAAGGCACCCCGGTCGACTGCGTCATCGCAGGCCTTGGCACGCTCTGTCCCGACGCCGATCTCGTCGTCTCAGGCTGCAACAAAGGCGCGAATATCGGGGCCTACGTCCTCGGCCGCTCGGGAACCGTGAGTGCGGCTGTCGAGGCCGCCTTCTTCGAGGTGCCAGCGATCTCCGTCTCCCTCTATATCGACGCTGGCGACGACTGGGAACAGCTCGCCACAGAGACCGAAGACTTCCGCCATGCGACCGCCGCGACGCGGTATCTGGTCGACCATGCGGGCGAGGCGGGGGTCTTCGAGGCCGCCGACTATCTGAACGTGAACGTCCCCTACATCGAGACCGACACCGGGCTTGTCGAGCCGAACGAGATGGTCGTTACCCACCCCTCGACGCGCTACGAGATGGGAGCCGAGCGGAATGGTGGGCAGGTCGATCTCCAGGACGGCATCTGGGAACTGATGCGCTCGGGGTCGATCACCGATCCCGAAGGCACTGACCGGCGCGCCGTCGCCGAGGGACAGATCAGCGTCTCGCCGCTGACCGCACCCCACTCGACGGAGCGACACTCGGCACTCGATCGGCTCGCAGACGAGTACTGATTCCGATCGGGCGATCGCAGCGAGAACGGCCGAACGCCGTCCACAGTCCGGAACCCAGTCGACACATGCAAGACCTAGAAGGTGACGTTGGCTCGCCATTCCCGGTGATTGATGATCTGTGGGCCCTCTTGTGTAGATATGACCAACGAGTCGTGGAATAGGCGGCCACAAGCAAGTCGACGGCGAGTAGTTCGGACGGTCAGCGATCCCACTGTACTGGGTGTCCCCGGTGCAGGTGCCTTTACGACAGCCAAATGAACGGCGACAGCGACACTGGAGCGGTAACGCTCGCGTTCTCGCTTTCGGCCATCGAGCGACTCGAAGACCCGAAAGCAGTGTTCGAAGACGCGGAAAACTGGAGCCGGTCAATCGGTCTCATTGACGACGACACTGAACGGATCGAGCAGATCGTCGCCGAGTATGACCTTCGGCAGGATTTCGACATACAAGACCGCGACAAGTGGTTTGTCCTCGAAGAGATCTGCGAGACGATGCAGACGCCACGGCACGTCTACGTCGGGGCGAACGACGAGGACATGCGTGTGTCTACGCTTTTTTGTTGGGAGTACGTTCGCGTCACGAAGGCTGCCGAGAGAGCTGACTGGACGGTTTCGGAGACTCGATCCGATCCAGGAACCGTCGATCGGCTCCTCGCTTCCGTTCGAGACCTGATCGAGTAACGACTTCGGCTGTCACCCGCGATACTTGGAGACGCGGCCTCGAAAAATGACAACCACCAGCTAAATACGCATCTGGGAGTCTGTTCACGGAGCTACTGGGATATTATAAATAGGCCCAGAATACCCCATGGCTAGAACCCTCAGTCGTCGGATTCGGCGGCCGCGGTGTCGCCGCTCGCTGCGGCCGACCGGGCCCGCGTGCGTTCGAGTTCTTCGAGATAGGTGTCAGCATCCATTGCGGCCTGACAGCCCATCCCCGCGGCGGTCACGGCCTGCTGGTAGTGGAAGTCGACCACATCACCGGCCCCAAAGAGGCCGTCGACGCCCGTGTCGGTCTGGTTGCCGCCCTCGCCGCCCAGCGTCTTGAGGTAACCTTCGTCGTCGGTCCTGATGCCGGTGCCTTCGAGATAGTCGGTGTTCGGCGTGTGGCCGATGGCGTAGAAGACCGCCCCCGCGTCGAACTCGAATTCTTCCGTGTCGGGATCGTCGAGTTTGTCGGTTGGGTGGCCCTCGGGATTGCGGACCATCGTCACCGAGTCGACGCCTTCCTCCCTACTTCCGTGGAGTTCAATCGCCTCGGTGTTGCGCATGATCTCGATTTCGCCCGCCTCTTTTTTGTCCATGATGCGCTCGATCCAGACGTCCTCAGCGCGGAACTCCTCGCGTCGGTGAACGATGTAGACCGTCGAGGCGAACTTCGTGAGGAAGTGGGCCTCCTCCATCGCGGCGTCGCCGCCGCCGATAACCACGATCTTCTCGTCGCGGAAGAACGCGCCGTCACAGGTCGCACACGTCGAGAGCCCGTAGCCCATCAGGTCGTCCTCGCCTGGAATCCCGAGCGTACGGGCGCTCGCACCCGAGGCGGCGATCACGGCGTCGGCGGTGTAGACGTCGCCGTTGGCAAGCGTGATCCGGAACAGGCGGTCGGTGCCCTCGCCTTCGACAGCAATGGATTCCAGGACGCCGTTTTTCGTGTCCGCGCCGAACTGGGTGGCCTGCTCTTTCATGTTGTTGATGAGCTCCGGCCCGGAGATACCCTCCGGGAAGCCCGGATAGTTCTCGACGTCGGTGGTCAGGGTGAGCTGGCCGCCGGGCTCGTCGCCCTCCAACACGAGGGGGTTGTTGTTCGAGCGCGCGGCGTAGATCGCCGCCGAGAGCCCGGAAATCCCGGTTCCGGCGATCACCAACGGTCGGTGTTCGACGACCGCATCGGAGTCTGATGACATGGGTAGGGGTAGGGAGACGAGTCGTATGTAGGTTATGCTGTGTCCCGAACGTGCCGGAATCTCCGAGCCGATGGCAAGCCACAGACGCTTTCAGGTGTGGCCGCCGACGCAGTGGTATGACTGCTGACGAACCGGCCGCTGAAGATCTGCAGGGCGTCTACGACCGGATCGCCGACCACTTTGCGAAGACACGGGAGTACGCGTGGCCGGAGGTAGAGTCGTTTATCAGCGACGAGGTCGACCGCTGTGACTCCCTCGAACGAGCCCTCGACCTCGGGTGTGGTAATGGTCGGCACGCCCAAGCCCTTGCCGAAGCCGGGGCGGATGTCGTCGGCCTCGACGTGAGCCGCGGCCTCTTAAATGAAGCCCGCGAGCGATCCACCGAGCGCGAGTTCGCGGTCGACCTCATCCACGGCGACGCCTCGCGGCTCCCATTTTTAAACGATGAGTTCTCGCAGATCGTCTACGTGGCGACGCTCCATCATCTCCGCACGCGCGAGGCCCGGCGGCGGAGTCTCTCGGCGGTCGGTCGGGTGCTGGCTCCCGGCGGGCGAGGGCTCGTCTCGGCATGGAGCACGGCCCACAACCGATTCGATGCCGAGGAGGGATTCGATACGACCGTCGACTGGACGCTGCCGGGCGGCAAGCAGGTCGGCCGCTACTACCACATCTACGATCCAGCGGAGTTCCGGGCAGACCTGGAGGCGGCCAGCGTCGAGGTGGTCGACTGCCGCGTGTCGAGCGGGAACTGTTATGCGGTGGTCGCACCCCCGGCAGGTGTATTGTAACAGTAACGCACAACTGTAGGGTGCTTATATAATCGGAGTTCCTAGGGATGATAATGAGTGAGACAGAGGGTGCGGATGCGGAGTCGAGCGTCGAAAGCTATGAAGTCGCGGTCGTTGGCGGGGGACCGGCCGGGCTGTCGGCGGGGCTGTACGCGACGCGACTGGGTCACGACACCGTGGTCGTCGACCGCGGCGGCGGCCGTGCGGCGATGATGCTCGACACTCACAACGTAATCGGCGTCACCGAGGACGTCTCTGGCAACGAGTTCCTCGGGACGGCGACCGAGCAGGTCGAAGAGTACGGCGGCGATGTCGTCCGCGATTTCGTGACCGATATCGACCGCGAGCCGGATGGCCGCTTCCGGCTGGAGGGCAACGACACGGAGATCCTGGCCGACCGGGTCGTCCTCGGCGTCGGCTTCTCCGACGAGCGACCCGAGCCGCCGCTGCCGCGGACCGGCAAGGGGCTCCACTACTGTCTCCACTGTGACGCCTACATGTTCATCGACGAGTCGGTGTACGTGATGGGCACGGGCGAGGCCGCCGCCCACGTGGCGATGATCATGCTCAACTTCACCGACGAGGTCGACATCCTCACCCGCGGCGACGACATCGAGTGGAGCGACGAGACCCAGGAACTCGTGGAGGCCCACCCGGTCGACGTCATTCACGAGGACATCACGGGCATGAACAAGGCCGACGACGGCTGGCTCGAAAGCTTCGAGTTTGAGGGCGGGGCGGTTCGAGAGTATAAAGGCGGATTTGCCCTCTATGGATCGAACTACAACACCGAGTTGGCCGAGGCGCTCGGCTGTGACCTCAACGACGACGGCACGATCGTCGTCGACGACCACGGTCGGACGAGCGTCGACGGGATCTACGCGGTCGGCGACATTACGCCGGGCCACAATCAGGTACCGGTGGCGATGGGCAAAGGCGCGAAGGCGGGCCTGGCGATCCACAAGGAGCTCCGGACGTTCCCCAAGTCCTTAGAGGAGATCGAAGCCGAGGGTCCCGTGGGCGAGGCCGAGGTGCCGGGCGTATCGGCCGAACTGCAGGCCGCTGCGCGGAGTTTCGGCGACGACTGACAGCGGTCGCGGGACGAAACAGTAAGGTAATTAATGGCGAGTCCTGAATGAGGATGTACGTCGATACAGCGGCGTTGGAACGCGACGATTGCCGCGGTCGGCGTTTTTGTGCGCTAATGATCTGGGAATGAGAACTGGGCCTTCTCGATCCGCATAGTTGCACAACTGCCTTGGAATTCTATGATTCTGCGGTCACTCAATTCGATTCAATATATAAAGAGCGGCTGATTCGGCTTCGAGAGTCGACGAGATCGCTATGGGCATGGGTTGATCCGGACGAGTTTCGCACAACCTTGACCGAGTTACTTGTGCAAAAACGGGGAGCCGATCTTCGAGCGTGAAAACCCGAGACCAACAATTCTTCCGATCAAAACCGGTCTGAGTTGTTGATTAAGTGTCCTCATTCCATTAGTCTCATGGATAAAACGAATATACGATCATTAGTATAAATGGCACTAGTAAGATTTATACATTTTTCTAGTTGTGTATCAATACAACAGACAAAATTCGGAGATAAAAATGAGTGATAATCCTGAGGACAGTAAATCTGAAAATGAGGACGAAGGGTTAGACATCTCTGTAGATGATCTCTTTGAAGATGTTGAATCTTCAGATACTGATATGAATAATGATCCAGAGGAAGTAAAATATGAGTTGTCAGTATCTGATGTTACTGCTCGAAGCATTGGTGTTGAAGAGGAGGAACATGAGATTCCAGAATATGCCGAAAATATACCTCCAAGAGATGTTGTTGCTGGAGATATTCATTGTATTCAGATTGAACTCACTAACACAGGAGAACATAATTTCCCGGGTGGGAGATTAGACGATGTGTCGATAAGGCAGAATTTTGGATCAATTTCTTACCCAGACACATACACTACAATTCCTGAAATAGAAATTGATGAGTCTGAAACTATTTCAATTCATCTCACCATTTCGGCATCTGGTGCATTGACGCTTGTAGGTTCAATCTCATCTTCAGATGAAGAGCATACACGGGTCGGGGGTCTTGAGGAATTAAATGAAATGGTCTTTGGAATCCGTAGTGTGGAACGTGAAAAGTTCCAAATAATCAATAAGTTAGACAAAATAATTGAGGAGTTATAGCATGCCTGAATTAGATCATCAGACAAGTGGTCCTTCCTACGTTGTAGGTGGCGAAGAAATCAACTGGGAAGACCTACCAGATGAAATTAAAGTTGAGGCACTGAGTGAGGCTGTTAAAATGCTCGCTTCGCAAGGGTACTCACCATTCACACCTACTGAAATCAGTGAATCATTAGGCCCAGAGCAGCTCCGGCTAATCGCTTCGACAATTGAGTTTTCTGACGAAGAGATGGAACTTATCGCAGAGAATATATCCGCTGAAAGCGTAAATAGGGAGGGCCTAACTAACCAGAAAGAAGCGGAAAAAGAGAATATGAACAGTAATTCCCTCGGCCAAACCATCGCTCATGCTATCGATATTGCGCTTTTCGATAGACCACAGGCGACGTTTTATTCTCTCGGACTTATATTGATGTTATATAGTTTCTACTTTAGTAGCATTTATTATGCACTATCGGGTGTATTTGTGATGTTGATCACAGCATTACATTATGCAAATTAATTTTGAGGAGGTAATAAGAGTATTAGCCGGACTTGAACAGCCATGGGTTGCTCTTGTATGCTTAATTGGTCTCGCATTGGTTCTTTATTTCCAAGCTAGAGCGAACGCATATATAATCAAGAATGTGTTCGATAATATAAATGTAGTTTCAAAAATGATTCTTACAGGTATCATCTTGCTATCTGCTTTCTATACCTCCTCATCAAATATTGAATCTGGTATAGGATTTATTGTGTTCATCATAATCACATTCGGAATCTTCAGGTACGGCATATACAAAATATCCGAACAATCAGAGGAAGCAAAAAGAAAATCGAGTAGTTAAATATTTGAATTGTTGTTTGTTTCTAATGCTGCCACCTTCGTAACATTGCAGCATCGAGATCGCCCCGTAGATACGCCAAACCCCACGTCGTAATTTCATACATTTCCGTGTGGACTGGTTCAACCAACTCTCGTTCGGTCAGTTTACGACAGCGCTCTCGAACTCGGGCTTCGGATGCCTGAAGATCTCGAAACCGTCGATCTTCGACGATCATGGCGGGCGTCGACCAGCCGTCTTCGGCAAGGTGCTCAAGAATCCGCTCATCGAGCTGCTGCATCCACTGGCCCGATTTCCGTTTTGGCGAACTCATACGTTGCTACGCGCTCGCTTTACCGTCTCCCTCAGCAGTATCTGGGAGTTCGTCAGCATCAATTTCACCGTCGAGATACTGCTCGCCCTGCTCAGTGATCACGTAGACACCATTACCAAGCGGTTTCAGTAGCCCATGATCGGCCAATTTCCGCAGTCGACGACTCAGTGGTATCCAGGAACCAAACCCACAGCACCACTGAGAGATGCTTGACCCTAGTACCCCTATTAAAAAGGTATAAAAATGTGCAGCCGGGGAATTGAACCCCGATCACTAGCTTGGAAGGCTAGGGTCTTGCCATTAGACCAGCCGCACGCAATACTGGATTGCCGGTGGCCTAACAAATCACTTTCTATTCGCTATCGGAGAGCAAGATCGGCAGGATTCAGCGTTTCAAGACCGCTCCCACTGGCAGATACTGAACGGTCCGTATATTTTTCAGCGATGCCACCGAATCTACTCGTAGTGGCTGGCGGCCAACAGTTGTCGTCGGACTGCGTCCGACTGCTTGAGGGACACAGTCCCTCTCTGTCATCAGCCATGGGCCGCCGTCAACCGGCCCCGGAATCAGGGAGTCGACTCGGAAACAACCGAACGTGGTTTCGGACACGACGTACTGACTCCACTGATAAGCCATGGGCTATCCGCCAGTGACAGTTGATATCCCGGCCGGTGTATTTCTGCGGCGAGCGGTTCCACGAGCCCGGAACCACAACCAGTGGAAGTACCCTACATAGAACTCTAGTGGTTATTCATCCACTAATATACTGTAGAACCGACTAAAACACACTATAAAATCCATTATAGTTTAAAAACACACAACCATAGCGGCATCGACGCCCAGTAATCGGAAATATTTACTCCGGACCGAGTTACTATTTTCGCTATCTCAAGGAATTTCGAGTTCGTTTGATATATTGCCGGATTAGACACATAAATATGAAAAGATCGCGTTGATAGGTATGTGATGATGGTACGAAAGCCAGCAAAAAGCAAACGAACGGCAAGTGAAGAGAGTCGGTACGAACGGTTCCGGTCGGCGACCCACAGCTCGACGCGCTACGGCCGCTTGCGAGAGTCGTCGAACGTCCTCTTCCGGCGGACCTCGCGCCGACGACGCCGCTGAGGTACCCGCGGTTCGTCCGTTCCCTGTAGTCCGGCCACCGACCATCGGTGGCCACCCACTCTTTTGTCACCACCGCTGAGCATCGCCGCCCAGCAGATCATGATACGGGGGTGGGTCCCCACGACGCCAATACCCCCGCAGGCCCGACCGATACCGTTGTCCTGCGGGCCGATCAGATCGGGCTGACGTGGCCAGCCATTGTCGGCCGAGTCGGGGTGAACGAAACGGCTTCCCGCCTCCAGGAGCCGATACTGTGGGATCTCCAACATTCTCCGTGTCGAAACGTTAAACACCGACACCTACGAGTACGATAATATGACACCCGATGCCAATATAGATCGACGGAGCTATCTCAAAGCGGTCGGTGCGGTCGGTGCGGCCGGCGCGCTCGCAGGCTGTACGGGCGGCGACAGTGACGGCGGCAGCGACACCGAGGTCATCAACCCCGGGACGGCCCCCGGGTTCCCGCCGTTCGAGTACACCGAAGACGGTGAACTCGTCGGCTTCGATGTCGACCTCGCGGAGGCGGCCATCGAGCGGGCGGGCTATGAAGTCGGCGAGTGGACCGAAATCGAGTTCGACTCGCTGATCCCCTCGCTGACGCAGGGCAACATCGATCTGATCGCAGCGGCGATGACGATCGACGAGGAGCGGAAACAGCAGATCGCCTTCACTGACCCCTACTACGAGTCGGATCAAGCAGTTCTCGTCGCCGAGGATAGCGATCTCAGCCCCGAAAGTACCGGCGACCTCTCCGGAGCAGTGGTCGGCGCCCAATCGGGGACAACCGGCCAAGACGAACTTGAAGCGCTGGTCGACGAGGGGACCATCAGCGCCGACAACACCCGGCAGTACGACAACTACACCCTCGGCGTTCAGGACCTCGAAAACGGCAATGTCGACGCGCTGATCATCGATATTCCAGTGGCAGAAAACTTCGCCGACGGACGGGCGGTCACCGTCGCCTTCACCATCGAAACCGGTGAGGTCTACGGGATGGGAATGCGACAAGACGACGACCGGCTCGCCGACATCAACAACGCGCTCGCGGAGATGCAGGAGGACGGTACCTACGACGATCTCGTCACCGAGTGGTTCGAGTAAAACGATGGATCCGGCCGTACTGCAGGCGAGCGACTGGGGGTTCATCCTCGCCAACTGGGATACCCTCGCGCTGGGTGTGGTCGTCACGGTACTGCTGACCGCAACGAGTCTCACCCTCGGCTTCGGTCTCGGCTTTCCCTCAGGGGCCATTGAGGTCTACGGCGACGGCTGGCTCGCCAGCGCCGTCAGCACCGCCGGGGTCGTCCTGCGCGGGACACCGATCGTCGTACTGATCGTGCTGTTCTTCTTCGGCCTGCCGATCCCGCGACTCGGGACCCTGCCAGTGATCGACATAAAGCTCAACGCGTTCGTCGCGGCGACACTGGCCCTCGGACTGCGGAGCGCGGCCTATCAGGGGCAGGTGTTCCGCGGGTCGATCCAGTCGATCGACGATGGGCAGCTAGAAGCCGCCCGGTCGGTCGGCATGAGCAAGCTCCAGGCGATCCGGCACGTCGTCTTCCCGCAGGCGATCCGGCGGTCGCTGCCGGGGTTCCAAAACGAGTTCACGATCGTTCTTAAAGACACTAGCGTCGCTATCGCAATCGGGCTGGCCGAACTGTTGACCCGTGCCGAGCGGCTCTATCTCCAGCCCGGCCGTGACACCGCGGTGATCGAGATCATCATCACCATCAGCGCGATCTACTTCGTCCTCACGTTCACGACGAACCGTACGCTCGATTACATCCACAGTCGGTATGCGATTCCAGGAGGCAACACATGAGTCTACTACGCGTCGACAGCGTCGACAAATCCTACGGCGACGAGCCAGTACTGCACGATGTGAGTTTCGAGATGGACCGCCAGCAAGTCGAAGTCGTCGTCGGGCCGAGCGGCTCGGGGAAGTCGACGCTGCTCCGGTGTGTCAATCGGCTCACCGAGATCGACAGCGGCGAGATCTATCTCGACGACGAGGAGATCCACTCGGTCGACGAAAACGAACTCCGCCGCCGGGTCGGGATGGTCTTCCAGGACTTCAACCTCTTTGCCCACCTCACCGCCCGTGGCAACATCACCCTCGGCCTGCGGGAAGTGCTGGGTCTCTCGAAAGCGGAAGCAGAGGCGAAGGCCGACGACTATCTCGACCGGGTCGGTCTTGCGGACCAATCCGAGTCGTATCCCGCTGAACTCTCCGGTGGCCAGCAACAGCGGGTCGGCATCGCCCGCGCGCTAGCGATGGACCCCGAACTCATCCTCTTCGATGAGCCGACCAGCGCGCTCGATCCCGAACTCATCGGCGAGGTACTGCGGGTGATGGAAGACCTCGCGGAGGGTGGGATGACGATGCTGTGTGTCACCCACGAGATGGGCTTTGCCCGGTCGGCCGCCGACACGATCACGTTCCTCGACGACGGAAAGATCGTCGAGCGAGGTCCGCCCGAACAACTGTTCGAGAACCCCGAACACGAACGGACAGGAACGTTCCTCGGTGAACTGACCGGCCTCCACCAATGAGCGCCGACACCGTCGACTCGGCCGTGGGAACGATCCGCGGCCGAAAGAAAGTGGTCGCCGGGGTTGTCGGTGGGGCGCTGTGGCTGTGGTTGCTCGCACGCTGGGCGGCCCACAACACGCTGCTCGACAGCGTGTTTACGACCATCGGGCTCCCGGACCTGATCCGGTCGGAGGTGCGCGTCGGAGTCCGCGAGCCGTGGATTCCGGCCGCACCGTTCGAGGCGATCGCCGACGCCATTGGCGGCGTGGCGGCCGCAGTCGGCCCGGCGGGGTTCTTTTTCGAGTGGCTGGCATGGCCTTTCGAGCTGGCGGCGTTCGCCACGTCGACCGGACCAGCGCTGGCTGAAGGAGCCTTTATTACGGTCTACCTGACAGTGTTCTCGATGGCTTTCGGGCTAGTGATCGCGGTGCCACTTGCCGTGACGCGTGTCTACGGCGGGCCGGTCAGCAGCCGCCTGTCGCTGGCCTACACCGAGTTGATTCGCGGGACGCCGCTGTTGGCACAGCTGTTTTTCTTCTACTTCGGGCTGCCGCTGGCGGGGATTATCGGTAGCGTCGGGATCATGGAACTCAGTGGGATGCCGCGGACCGCCGCTGTCGTTGCCATCATCGCCTTTACGATCAACTCCTCGGCGTATCAGGCCGAATACATTCGGGCCGCCCTCCAGTCGGTCGACGAGGGGCAGTTGACCGCGGCCCGTTCGGTCGGTCTCTCGAAACTGGAGGGCATCCGCCACGTCGTCCTCCCGCAGGGGCTCCGGTTCGCCATTCCCGGCTGGACCAACGAGTTCGTCTACCTCATCAAATACTCCTCGCTGGCCGCCTTTATTACGGTCCCCGATATGTTCCGTCGGGCCCGCGATATCGGCTCGGATACGTTCCAGTACACCGAGATTTACGTCGTCGTCGGGCTCTGTTACCTGGGGTTGGTGATCACAACGGCGATGGCGATGAACCGCCTCGAAGACCGGCTCTCCGTGCCAGGGATCGGCCAATCCGCGGGGCGGGAGTAGCAGCCTAGCGGTTCAGGCGTCCGTCGATGCCCCGAGTTCCTGCATTCGCTCGATGCGCTCGGCCTCGGTCATCGACGCCCAGTTGGCGATGTCCTCAAGCGTCCGTCCACACGCCGTGCAGACGCCATCGTCGACCGTACAGACGTTGGTACAGGGACTCGAAACCATTCGATTGCTCCAGGCCCTCGACCGACTTTGATCGTTCGGTCCCGACCGCTGGCACCGTGGTCGCGGCCCCACACAACCGACTGAGCCTTTTATATCTGTAGGCTAACCCCTCAGTATGTCGACCGATCCGTTCGTCGTCGTCGGTGCCGATGCCGCCGGGCTGAGCGCCGCCAGCAAGTTCCGTCGGGCCGCCCCCGACCGGGAGGTCATCGTCTTCGAGAAGGGCCAGTGGATCTCCTATGCCTACTGCGGGATGCCCTACTTCATCGAGGGCCGCGTCGACCAGTTATCGAATCTGCTGTCGCTGTCGCCCGCCGAGGCCGACGAGCGAGGGATCGACCTCCGGCGCGGCTACGAAGTGACGGGCGTCGACCCCGAAGCCCAAACCGTCCGCGTCGAAAGCGACGGCCAGACGTTCGACCAGCCGTATTCTGACCTCTTGGTCGCCACCGGTGGCCGAGCAACGACCGGGCCGTTCGACGTGCGCGGCGTCGACGGCGCGTTCACGCTCCACAACATGGACGCCGCCGCGGCCATCGACGCCTACATCGCCGACCCCGGTGAGTACGATTTCGCACGCGTCGACGACACCCCGGTCGACCGTGAGCGAGTCGCGTACAACGCCGAGCAGCCAGCCCCGGAGACGGCGGCGATCGTCGGCGGCGGCTACGTCGGCGTCGAGATGGCCGAAGCCCTCCGGGGGCGTGGCCTTGATGTCCATCTCTTTCAGCGCTCGGATCACGTCCTGCCGCCCTTTGGCAAGGCGGTCGCCGAGCGGGTCGAGGCCGAATTCGTCGAACAAGGGGTTACAGTCCACACGACCACACCGGTCGACGCCCTCGTCGGCGATGACCGGATCGAGGCGGTCGAATTCGATGGGGCGGAGTTGGCGGTCGACCTCGCAATTGTCGGTGTCGGTATCAGGCCCAATACGGAACTGCTCGCGGGCGCTGGAATCGAACTCGGAGCCAGCGGGGCGATTCGGACCGACGACCATGGCCGGACGAACCTCCCCGATATCTATGCGGCGGGCGACTGCGCGACTGCCCGGCATACCGTCACTAGCGAGGAGACGTGGCTCCCGCTCGGGTTGACGGCGAACCGCGGCGGTCGCGAGATCGGGTCGACGGTAGCGGGCGAGCCGACGCCGACCGGCGACATCGCGGGGACGGCAGTGGTCAAAGCCTTCGATCAGGAGTGTGGCCGCGTCGGACTCGTCGACGAAGACGAAGCGATCGAGGCAGGGTTCGACCCGGTGTCGGTGACGATTACCGCTGGCTCGCGGTCGGGCTACTATCCAGGAGCGGCCGAAACCGACGTCACGCTCGTTGCCGATCGGGAGACAGAACGCCTGCTTGGCGGGACCATCGTCGGCCCCGACCGGGCGGCAGTGCGGATCGACACACTGTCGACGGCGCTTGCGGCCGAGATGACCGTCGGAGAGGTCGAGCGGCTGGATCTGGCCTACGCGCCACCGTTCAGTCCGGTGTGGGACCCGATTCTGGTCGCTGCGAAAGTACTGAACGGCCAGTTGGACGACTGAACGAATTATATCGGGACGAACTGGCCGTCGTCGCGTTTTTCGACGCCGTCGTGTGGGTAGACGCCGCCGCTCATCGCGATGTAGACTCCTGGATCGAGCGACTGTACCGCTCCAACGGCCATGCCGACATTGATTGCCGCATCCGAGTCGATCATTCGTTGGGGGGTGGCCGCGCCGGTGAGCACGACCGTCTTCTCGCAATCCAGTGCTGCGGCCGTCTCGGTCATCGTGTCGGTGCCGTGGGTGATGACGACCTGCTCGCCCGGTGCTTCTCGACACGCCGCCGCGACCTGTGCCCTGTCGTCGGCGTCGGCATCCAGGCTGTCCTTTTCCAAGACGGTCTCGACAGTATACTCGAATGTCGGCTCGGGAGCGATGGTGTCGAGGATTCGCTCGACGGCGGGCGGCCCGACAGTGAAGTTGCGCGTCCCCTTCTGGGTGCTGTACTCCTTGTCTATCGTGCCACCCGTCGTCAGAAAGTGGATGTACGTGTCGTCCATGCTCTCACTGATTTTTATATCGTGGATTGTGGCAACCGTCGACCGATCAGCCGCCGAGCATCGCGAACGCGAAGACGAGCGCGAGGTAGGCGACGACCACGCCGACGGTCACCGCCGGAATCGGCGAGAGGTGGTCGTAACTGCCGTTGGCTCCGTCGACCTCGCCGCGCTCGATGCGGTCGATATCGACGTCTCCGGAGTCGATCTCGTCGGCGGTCGGCATCACCTCGGGGAGTCCCTTCCGGCGCGCATCGAGCTTGTTGAGGACGACGACCGCGACGGCGGTCAACACGAACGCGAGCGGGAGGGCGACGAACGGGCTCTGCATGCCGAACCCGTACAGCAGGAGAACGATCACGGTGACACCGGCGGCCGTCGCGGCGAAGGGGATCTGTGTGTTGACGTGGTCGATGTGATCCGACCCGGCGAAGATCGACGACATCACCGTAGTGTCGCTGATCGGTGAACTGTGGTCGCCCCAGATCGCCCCGCCGAACAGCATCGCGATCACGACCGGCAGCACTGACGGGCCGACGAGTTCGAAGCTCAGCGGGATCGCCAGCGGCGTCAGAATCGCCATCGTCCCCCACGAGGTCCCCGTTGTAAAGGCGACGAACATCGCCGCAATAAAGATAATCAGCGGCAGGAAGCTTCCGGGGACCCCGCTGCCGACCAGCAGATCGACGATGTACTGGGCGGTGCCGACGTTCTCGGCGGCCAGCCCGATACTCCACGCGAGGACGATAATCGCGATCGCGATGACCATCGTTTTGAAGCCATCAATGATCACTTCGCTGGCCTCTTCGAGGTCCATCGTCCGGTAGGCCAGCGAGCCGACCAGTCCAGCGAGCATGAACGCAAACGAGCCGTATAGTAGGCCGAGGGCGACGTCAGTCTCCTGGAACGCCGTCGCGATATCGACATCTGGCTGAGGGCCGCCGCCGAGATACCACATCGAGAGGAGTCCGACGACGAGCAACACGAGGATGGGCCCAAAGAAGTTCATCAGCGAGGGGTTCTTGTCGCTCGGCTCACCCACATCGGCCGAGACGTCCGACAGCGGCGTGGCGTCCTCGCGGATCGTCCGGCCGGTCGACCGGGCGCGCCACTCGGCGTTCAACATCGGACCGAAGAACCGCTGGGTGATAGCGATAAAGCCGACCATGAAAAACGCCATGAAACAGTAGATGTTCCACGGGATCGACTGGAGGAAGAGTCCGAAGGCGGTGACACCGAGCTGGTCGACGGTCACCTGTGTCGCCTCAAAGCCCACGATGATCATCGAGACCTGAAAGCCGATCCAGTTCGATACCGGGCCGAACGTCGTCACCGGCGAGGTCGTCGAGTCGAGCGCGTAGGCGTGCATCTCCCGCGAGGAGTCGTTGTCCTGAGCGAGTTCGCGCGTGGCGTTGCCCGTAACGACGGTGCTCGTATACGAATCGAAGAAAATGAAGACGCCGATCAGCCACGTGAGAATCTGCGATTCGCGGGCAGTGTTTACCCGATCGCCAACTGCCTGTTCCAAGGCTAGAATACCGCCCGAACGGTAGATGAACGCGGCACCAGCCCCCATGAAGAGGATCAGGATGACGAACTTGGTATTGAACGGGGTCCGCATGACCTCGACGAGCCAGTCCATGGTTAGCGCCGTGGCACCGATGGGGTTCCACCCGGCGACGAGTAAGGCCCCGATCCAGACGCCAGCGAACAGCGACACCAGCACCTGTCGGGTCGTCATCGCCAACACGATCGCCAGCAACGGCGGTGCCAGCGCGAGGATGCCGAAGTGCTCAGTCATGTCTATTGTTGACAAAGCACATGCGAATAAATGTAAGTATAGTCATACTCTGGAGAATCTGGCTTCACAAATTCGGTTTTAAAAGAAAGGAGAGGAGTAGGGAAGGTCGACTACAGTGTAAATGTTGGTCCCCGAATCGGTGCTGACGGCGGCCAGTAGCTGGGTGGTGTCGACTGCTGTGTGGAGTATCTACATATGGCAGTCGACCCAAGGGTCGACGATGACGCTCGAACAGAACGTCGGCGGTACGGATCGACTCGTGCGTGCAGTGTTCGCGGCCCTGCTCTCGGTCGTTGCGGTGAGCGCGCTCCGCAAACGGAACTACCTGACGCTGCTCGTCGCGGGAGCGGGGGCACTCGGTCTCGGGTTCAACGCGACGACCTGTTTCTGTGGGCTGAACAAGGCCCTGGGCATCGACACGGCCGAGGAGTAGCCTACTCGGCGAGGTCGACCAGATCGGGATGTGACCGCAGCCGGTCGGGGAGATCGGCCAGCGATGTCTCACCGGCGGCAACGCGGTCTCGAACCGCCTGCCACTGACTGTGGCGGACCAAAATCACGACCGGCACTGCTTCGAGGTCGAGCAGTTTGGCGACCGCAAGCCGGTTCCGCCCGTCGTAAAACAACAGCTCCCCATCGCGGCCGACCGTCAGTGCGATCTCGCCGTCGACCGTCCGAGTATACTCGCTGGGGCGGGCATGGTCGAACGGCTCGGCGCATCCGGACTCCAGGAGCTCCGACTGAGTCCGGTAGCCGTCGGTTGCGACCGTCTCGTAGAGGCGGTCGATCTCTTGGCAGCGCCGGTCGACGTCCACGGGAGTGGTACAGCCCCACGGCGCGCCCCCGGCGTCGATGGTATCGAGACATTGGGCATAGAGATCCGTGTCGGGCCACGGCACCCCTGCGTCGAAATGCGCCCGAAACGACCGATAGACGACCGAATCAGAAAACGGCCAGCGGTCGACATCCCAGTCATCATCCATCACACTACCGGCGAAGTGGTAGTTCGGCAGGTTCAGCCGATCGGGAATCGCGTCTCCCCGTGAGGGTGTCAGCTCCTGCCACGAAATCGACTCGGTGATGGAGGCAGGGTCGACCCAGTAAAGACGGTAGGGATCGGTCGGGGCCTCGTGGCGGAGTCGGGTTCTGAAACGGGTGGCGTCGACGAGCACCCGGGCACTACAGTCACGAAGTCGGTAGAGCGCTGGCTCGACGCTCGGATGGTCATTTATAAACGCCGTTGTCGTCGTTCGTATGCGGTCGACGACCGAGTGGTAGGTCTCTTGAATCATCAGGGAGGGCGACGCTAGCAGCAGGTCACATCGGCGTTCAGTCCAGTTATCTTCGGCTGTCGGTGTATAAAACTAATTCAAGTACGTGTGAATAGCGACGGCACACAGAGCTGGTGGTGTCAGGGAGACGAGCAAGGACTCCGACAGATTCAGATAGCTCACCCACCGTTCTGAACTGAATGAGTATACCAGTAAGCCGACGGAGGGGTTGGCGTCGATGGTGACGAAGGTCCGCCGGGTGATCGAGACGTACTCGCTGTCGGGCCTCGGCGAGGAACTCGCCGCGCGATGGGTCGGCGAGGGCTACGACCGGGAGAGTCTCCGCGCGCTCGCCGACCGGTTCAACAGGCGGGTTTTAGCAGCCAGCATGGAGTCGGCTGGGCTGTCGCCGCTCGACGGCGAGGTCGACAACACCTACCGGCTGTTGACCGACGACGAGGTAAGCGCCGGGATGGAGACCCAAGCCCGCCGTCGCCTCGAACGCGAGGGGGTCGAACCCGACACCGTCACCGACGACTTCGTCTCCCACCAGGCGATCCACACCTTCTTGACCAGCGATCTGGAGATCGAGCCACCCGAAGGGCCCTCGGCGGCCGACCGGCTGGAGGCCGACCGCGAGACGATCCAGCGGCTCCAGAGCCGCCTCGAAGCGGTGAGCGACGATACGATCGGGCGGCTCGACCGCGCCGATGAACTCACGATCGGCTCGTTCAGCGTCCTCGTCGACGTGCAGGTGTTCTGTGAGGACTGTGGGCAGCAGTCCGAGATCGGCGAGCTGCTGGCCGCGGGTGGCTGTCAGTGTGAGTCGGCAGCCGACGCCAGCGATGGCCCCGATGCCGAACCGAGTGATAATGGTTAACCAGTCCAGTCAACAATGTCACCTATGGGACAGTCAGAGATGAGCGAAGAGACGCTGTCCGTGACCGTCCGGAACCTCGGAGGGATCGACGAGTCGACGGTGCGGCTCCGGACGGGCGTTAACGTGCTGTCGGGGCGGAACGCGACGAACCGGACCTCGCTGCTGCGGGCGCTCATGGGCGCACTCGGCAGCGACGGCGTTTCGCTGAAGGCCGACCGGGATGCCGGGGAGGTCACCCTCCAAACCCCCTCGGGAACCCACAGCCGACAGCTCGAACGCCGAAACGGGACGGTCCACACCTCTGGGTCGCCGTATCTTGACGATCCGACGCTGGCTGATCTGTTTGCCTTTCTGCTCGAATCGAACGAGGCCCGGCAGGCGGTGAGTCGGGGCAAGAACCTCCGGGAGCTGATTATGCGGCCGGTCGACGTCGAGGCGATCAACGAGGCCATCGAGGAGACACACGCCGAAAAACGCCGCCTCGATCAACAAATCGAGAAGCTACGCGGGCTCGAAGGCGAACTGCCGGAGCTCGAAGCCGAGAAGTCGGAGCTCGATGCGGAGATCGCCGACATCGAGGCCGAAATCGACGAGAAACGGGCCGAACTCGACGCGATGGACGGCACTGTCGAGGCGACCCGCGCCGAACAGGAGGCACTCGATGAACTGCAGTCGGTCCAGACGGAGCTCGAAGAGACGCGGTTTCAGCGCGAGACTGAACGGGAAAGCATCGAGACGCTCCGCGAGCAACGCGCCGAGATCGAGGCCGAACTCGACGACCTGCCGGAGCCCTCGACCGACGAGCGCGAACGGATCGACCGGCAGTTAGAGGAGTGCCGCCAGCGGCGCTCCGAACTCGATTCGACCACGAGCCAGCTCCAGAGCGTCATCCAGTTCAACGAGGAGATGCTGAACGGAACCCCGCCAGCGATCGCCGAGGCGCTCCGCGACGAGGAGTCGACCGAGGCAGTCACCGACCAGCTCCTGGACGACAGCGAGTCGGTCGTCTGCTGGACCTGTGGCAGTGATATCGAGCAAGGAGACATCGAGTCGACGCTTGACCGACTCAGATCCCTCCGCCAGGAGATGCTGAGCGAGCGCCGCGAGCTCAGCGACGAGATCGACTCACTCACCGAGCGACAACGAGACCTAGAAGCCGCAAGCGAGACACGGAGCAGGCTCCAGGAGCGACTCCAACGAACCGACGAGGAGCTCGACGACCGGACCGACCGGGTCGAGGCACTGTCGGCCGAGCTCGATGACCTCCGCGAGCGGGCCACCGCGCTCGAAGCCGAAATCGAGGACCACGAGCAGTCGGCCGACAGCACCGTTCTCGAACACCACACGGAGATCAATCAGTTGGAGTTCGAGCTCGGGCGGCTGGAGAGCGACCGCCAGCGGACCGATCGCCGAATCGACGAGATCGAGGCCAAACTCGCCGAGCGCGAGGAGCTTGAGGCCGAACGGGAGGGGCTCCAGGAGCGACTAGCCGAGCTCCGAACCCAGGTCGACCAGCTCGAAACCGAGGCCGTCGAGGCTTTTAATACGCATATCGACCGCGTGGTTGAGATCCTCGACTACGACAACATCGAGCGGATCTGGATCGAGCGGACGACCGAGCAGGTCACCGAGGGGAGACGGACGGTCGAGCAGTCGGCCTTCCGGCTCCATATCGTGCGGCGAACCGAGGAGGGCCGGAGTTACGAGGATACGATCGCCCACCTCAGCGAGAGCGAACGCGAAGTGACGGGGCTCGTCTTCGCGCTGGCTGGCTATCTGGTCCACGAGGTCCACGAGGTCGTCCCGTTCATGCTGTTGGACTCCCTGGAGGCAATCGACTCCGACCGGATCGCCGCCCTCGTCGAGTATCTCGACGACTACGTCGACACTATTGTGGTCGCACTACTGCCGGAGGACGCCCAGGCGCTCGACGACGACTACCACCGCGTCACCGATATCTGACGGGGTACTGGCCGGTAGACCCATTCTGCTGGCGACCTATGTATCAATATGTCTCTCAGCCAGCGCCAGCAGTCGACCGGACGCCTCGACCGACGGGACCTGCTCGGCGCGCTTGTCGCCGCCATACTGGTCAATCTCGTTGGAGCCAGCGGCGTCGTCTTCACCGATCCCAACAGCCAGTGGTTCCAGTCACTGACGCTGCCGTGGTTCTATCCGCCGCCGTGGGCCTTCGGTGTCGTCTGGACGCTGCTGTTTACGCTGATCGGTGTCGCTGCCTATCTCATCTACCGGCAGGGAATCGAGCGCCTACCGGTCCGGCTCGCACTCGGACTGTTCGGCCTCCAGATGATTGTCAACGTCGCGTGGTCGCCGGCGTTTTTTGCGCTCCAGGACCCACCGCTGGCACTCGGCGTGATCGCTCTCCTGTGGCTGCTGATCGTAGCGACGGTCCGGGCGTTCGATCGGGTCGACCGTCGGGCGGCGCTCCTGGTAGTGCCGTATCTCGCGTGGGTGAGCTTTGCGGCGATACTCAACTACACGATTTGGCAGCTCAACTGACCGTTGGACGAAAGCCGAAACAGCGGGAAACACCCAAACTCTTATTCAGAATTGTGATGAAGTACGTCCGAACGTATCGAATGAGGGTGAAATAATGCCGGACTACAGTACACAACCATCGGGCGCGGAGATCGAACCGGTTAGCTCCGGCATTCCGGAGTTGGATCGACTGCTCCACGGAGGATACATTCGTGGGCGGATCTATCTCATCCAGGGGATCTCGGGCACTGGCAAGTCACTCCTCGGCCAACACTTCCTCCAGACGGGGCTTGCGAACGGCGAGACCGTCGTCTACATCCACGGCGAGGAGTCGAAGGCGGATATCGTGGTGAACGCCGCCCAGCTCAACGTCGACATCGCCGAGGCGGAGTTCCTGGATATCGGACCGGGGACGGATTTCTTCGCCGAGGATATCTCCTACGACCTGGTCGAATCAACCGAGATCGAGTCCGAGCGGTTCACCAAGGACATCAAAGAGGTAATCGAGGAGACCGACCCCGAGCGGATTCTGATCGACCCGATCACACAGCTGCAGTACGTCGAACGCGACGAGTACCAGTACCGCAAGCGGCTCCAGTCGTTGATCCGGTTCCTTCGGGACCGCCAGGTGACGACCGTCGCCACCAGAACGGTCCATCAGAACAGCGACCTCCCGAGCACTGACGACGATTTCGAATCCCTGAGCGACGGCATCATCAACCTCTCGCTCGACGAGAGCGAGCGCCGTATCGCGGTCCCGAAACACCGGGGACTGGGACAGATGGACGGCACCCACGGCCTCGAAATCCGCGACGACGGCATCGAGATCTACCCACAGGTGATCCCCGAACACCGGGATCGGACGTTCGATCCGGCACTGATCCCCACCGGCCACGACGCCCTCGACGAGATCCTCGGCGGCGGCTTCGAGCGCGGCTCAGTGTCCTTTATTAGTGGACCGACCGGCATCGGCAAGTCGACGACCGGCGCACAGTTGCTCGACGGCGTCGCCGAATCGGGCGGCACCGCCCTCGGCTACCTCTTCGAGGAGACGATCGAACAGTTTAGCTACCGGTGTGAGAACCTTGGGATGCCGATCTCCGAGCGGCGGGCCAACGGCTCGCTGCAGTTGACCGAGTTCGAGCCCCTGGTACGTTCGGCCGAGGAGTTCGGCCAGCACGTCCTCGATCAGGTCGACGAACACGATCCGGACGCCATCCTCATCGACGGGCTGTCAGGGTACAAGATCTCGATGCAGGGCGACGACGGGCGGCTCGTCCGTCGCCTCCATGGGCTGACTCGCGTGCTCAAAAACCGCGGGGTCGCGGTCGTCATCACCGATGAGGCAGACCACCTCACGGGAATGCCGCGGGCGACCAGCACCAACACCAGCTACCTCGCCGACAACATCGTCTTTCTCACCTACGTCGAGGTCGACGGCGAGCTGGACCGGGCGATCGGTGTGCTTAAAAAGCGGCTCGGCGACTTCGATAGTCGCTTCCACCGGTTTGCGATCAGTCACGACACCGGGTTGACTGTCAAGGGACCGTTCGACAATGTGCAGGGGATTATGCAGGGGACGCCGACCCGAAACGGGCCGAACGGACGGGAGTAGCACGATGAGCGAGCAGCCGAGAGCCGGAGGCGAGAGTCGTACGACGAGCGAGCCAGGGGCCGAAACGGAGAGTCGGATACAGCTCATCGTCAGCGGCGACGGCGATCGGCGGGCGCTCACGACGATCCTCGAATCGCGCTACGAGGTGGTAGTCGACGACGAACTCCAACCGGTCGACTGCTATCTCGTCGGCGACCGGATGCTCGGAGAGTATCACGCCGCGCTCCGGGCGATGAAGACCGAGCAGCATCCGACCTTCTGTCCGGTGGTGTTGATGCAGCGGCCGGAAACACAAGGGTCGGTTCGGCCACCGTCGGATGAGGCTGACGAATCGATCCCACTCGTCGACGAGGTCGTTGCCGCGCCGGTCGACCGGTCGACGCTGTACCGGCGGCTACAGAATCTCCTGGCCCGGCGTCGGCAGTCGGTCGCCCTCTCGGAGAAGTATGCCAACAGCCAACTGCGGTTTCAACGGCTGTTCGACTCAACGAACGATGCGATCTTCGTCCTCAAGAGCGATGAGATCATCGAGTCGAATCCGGCCGCCAGCGAGCTGTCGGGGTACAGCCGCGAGGAACTCCGCTCGCTCGATCCGACCGCATTGATCCAGGGCAGCGATGAGACGTTGCAGTCGTTTCTCCAGCAGATTCGAGACGCTGGCGAGGGGTCGACCCGCGAGGAGTCGACCGGCGAGCTGACCTGCACCACGAAGCACGGCGACAGCCGCCGCCTCGAAGTCTCGGGGGCAACACTCAGCTACGACGGTTCGGCGGCAGTCGTCCTTTCGGCTCGGGATATCACCGAACGGAAGGAGCGCGAACAGGAGCTCCAGCTGTTCCGGAAAGCGGTCGAAACCGTTGGCCAAGCGGTCGTGATCACGGATCGCGAGGGGATCATCGAGTACGTCAATCCGGCCTTCGAGGCACAGACCGGCTACAGTCGCGAGGAGGCCCTTGGGCGCACGCCACGGATTCTCAAATCGGGCAAACAGCCCGAGGCGTTCTACGCGAAACTGTGGGAGACGATTCTCGACGGCGAGCGCTGGGAGGCACACATCGTCAACAAACGGAACTCCGGCGAGCTCTACCGAGTGAGACAGGAGATCTCGCCGATCACTGACGCCGAGGGCACGATCACTCACTTTGTCTCTATCGAGTCCGACGTCACCGATCGGAAGCTCCGCGAACAGCAGCTATCGGTTCTGAACCGCGTGTTGCGACACAACCTCAGAAACGGAACGAACGTCATCGAGGGCAACGCCGCCCTGCTCAGCGATGGCGTCGACGATCCGGAACTCGAGTCGTTCGCGACATCGATCGAAGACCGAACCGCGGCGCTCGCGCAGCTCAGCGAGAAGGCAGGCACCATCGACTCGCTGTTCGATCACGAGCCACCAGCCGACGCCGCCTACGACCTGCGTGAGCTGTTCGCCGCGATCGCAGCCTCCTTCGAGGAACGATACCCCGAGGCGGTGCTGTCGGTCGCCGATATCGACCCGGTCGCCGTCCGGGCCGACAGCCGACTGAAAGTCGCGCTCGCGGAGCTCCTCGACAACGCCGTCGACCACAACGATCGGCCGACCCCTGAAGTGAGCCTCACCGCCACCCCATCCGACGGGGAACGCTCCGGCGAGTGGGTCGATATCATCATCGTCGACAACGGGCGAGGGATTCCGGAGCAGGAACGGGCGACCATCGAGATAGGCGAGGAGACTCCGCTCCAGCACGGTACTGGGCTGGGGCTGTGGCTCGTCTACTGGACCGTCTCGCTGCTCGGCGGCGAGGTGACGATCACCGACCGCTCGCCCGGCACGCGGGTCGTGTTGACGCTCCCACGGGCCGCCAACTCGGACTCGCCGCAGAACGGCGGCGAGTAGGGCGATCCAGGCCGTCGTGCCTGTATCTCTTTTAAATCACGTGCGGATCAGTTAGCAAATTCGTGTGGGTGTGGTGACCAGTATGGAGTGTCAACAGTATATTTATCAGCAAGTCGGGTATAGCGTGGGACAATGGTGCGTGACCCGTCGGGGCGGGACGATGACTTCGAGTGCGAGGACGTACTCAGCACCCTCGGTGATGAGCCAACCAGAACCATCATTGAAACCCTTTCCGAACCGATGACGGCCAACGAGCTCTCCGAGGCGTGTGATATCCCGCTGTCGACGATGTACCGCAAGCTCGACAAGCTAACCGAGGCATCGCTGGTCACTGAGTCGACCGAGATTCGACAGGGCGGCCAACACACGACGCGCTACGAGCTCGACTTTACCGAGATTGCGGTCCTCCTCTCGGAGGAACACACCCTCACGGCGACCATCGATCGCCCGAGTCGGGAGTCGACGGCCGACCAGCGACTCGAAGAGCTCTGGACACAGATCCGCGAAGGAACGTAGCCGCCAGCCTCAGGGCATCGTTCGGTGTGACTGACCATCGTCGGGATACCACTGACCGTGGAACCCGAACGGAAACGCGGCTGGCAGCCGGGCGCGGGCGAGTTCGGAAAACGACGCCGCATCGAGCACCAGCAGGGCCGACCGGTCGAACCGTGTATCCAACAGCACCGACAGCACCACGCCATCGTCCTCGGCAGTCCCAGTATCGACGCCGGGAACGGGAGCCGGTACTCGGTCGACGAACACCGGCTCGGTGGGATAGACACCCGGTTCGTGCCACACGTTCTGGCTGCCCGTTTCGAGGTCATACTTCACGAGACAGTTCAACAGCCCGATTGCCGGGGGATTGGTATGGCCGCTCGCGTACAGATACCGGTAGGGACGCGTCGAGACCTGTCGGTAGTTGATCATCGGGAACTCTATCGGCCCCGGGAACAGCGACTCCTCCTCGACGGCACCGTCCTCGATCGGGAGCCGGTACCGACGCAGTTTGCCACCGGGGACCGGCTCCTCGCCGCTCCGCAGCCGGTCGAGGGACAGCGACTGAATCACCTCGCTGTCCTCGAAGGCGATCACGTCGACCACGACCCTGTTTTCGGCCGGCAGTTCGAAGGCGTTGACGTGGTGAAAGACGAAATAGGGGTCGACGGCGGGCCTCGAAACAACCGCTCCGCTCTCCCGGTCGAAAATCAAAAACCGACTGGGGAGGCCGTCGTCCCACGAGTAGTTCTCGATAAACGGTCGGTGCCGGAGCAGCGCAGTCCGGTCGAGTCGGAGCGGTGACTCCAGGAGGATCGCATACCGCTCGGTCAGACCGAACGAATGGAAATACGCCGGGCGGTCGACCGCGAAGCGACCGATCTCGCGGCGAATTCGACTGTCTGTCGGTCGCTCAAAGAGGACGTACTCGCTTTTCCGGCCGAATTCCACACCCATATTGACGACCATCTCCCGGGCGAAATCGTAGTGCGGATGGCCCAGACTACCGGTGATCGACAGCCCGTCGTTGTGGTCGACGCCAGCCTCGGTCGCCAGCGTCTCGGCATCGAACGCGACGGCATTCGGCGTCTCGGTGATCGCGATCGGCTGCTGGCCGATTCGGTCGACGCTGATCGAGGCGTTGTCGGTGAGTGTTGGATCCATCACCTCCCGCAAGCGGTCCAACACCGACGAGGGTGCGGTCGTGCCGAACTGGTCGCACCGAAGCTCGCCCTCGCGGGTGACGTGTTCGTACTCCCTGCTGCGCAGGAAGCGGTTCGAGACGCTGACCGAACCGTCCTGGATACGGAACCGGCGGAGCATTGCCAGCCCGTCGAACCAGTGGTTCAACGGTTGCCCGCCGACCTCGAAGTGCCCCGGCCCGTTGCGAAGTAGCGTGCCCGAGAGCCACGACGGGATCGTTCCCTCGACAGAGCACTCGATCCGGTCGAACTCTCTGTCGATGGATTCGAGACCGGCTGTGTAGGGTGGCTCCATACCCCACGGTCGACCCCTCGGTAAGTAGCTTTGTGGGTGGCTCCCGACTGTTCAAGGGGCTCCCCCGAGATATGAGTGGTATGTCGAGTGACCAGCCCGACGAGATCGAACTCATCGAGGAAGCAGTCGGTGCCCGACTCCGCGACCGCGGCGAGACGCTCGCAGTCGCCGAATCGCTGACTGGTGGGCTCGTCTGCTCCCGGCTGACCGACATCCCCGGCGCAAGCGACTACTTCGACCGCGGTGTCGTCGCCTACTCCAACGCGGCCAAACAGACCGATCTCGGTGTCTCGCGGGAGGCGCTCGATGCGGATGGCGCAGTCAGCGAGTCGGTCGCCGGAGAGATGGCCCGCGGGGTTCGAGACACGGCTCAAACGACGTGGGGCGTGTCGACGACCGGGATCGCGGGGCCAACGGGTGGAACAGAGGAGAAACCGGTCGGGCTCGTGTATATCGGCGTCGCCTACGCCGGACCATGGGGGAGCGGATCGTCGTTCACTCGCGTCGACCGACACGTCTTCGATGGCAACCGGCAGGCAATCACCCAACAGAGTGCGACACAGGCACTGGTCGCGCTCGATGATGCTATCGACGCGGTCGAAACAGACGGTTAGTTCGTCGAGACGATCTCGATGACGTCCCGGTGGTCGAGTTCGTGGTCCGCGCCGACCTGTCGCTTGCTCCGGCAGTCGATCCCATGCAGGAGACCATCGCCGATATCGGAGTGGAGGAAGTAGGCGAAATCCGAGGTGGTCGACTCCTCGGGCAGAATGAAGCAGTCCCGGAAGACGCCCTTCTCGTCGGCGCTCCCGTTGGCGCTACCGGGGAAGACGGCGATACTACCCAACACGTCGAATAGCGCGGTTTCGATGGCCTCCTGGACGCCTGTCCCGCCGAACTCGGAGACGAACTCCCGAATCTGTTCGAGCCCGGCCTCCTGGTCGGCCGAGACCTCCTCGACGATCTCGAAGTGGTCCTCACCCGCGGTGTAGTCGACGACGCCCCCCTCGGCGGCGGTTTTGAGTGCCTTCTCGGCGTGGGCACTGGTCGGAACGAAGGTCAGGTGGTCGTAGTCGGGATCGCTGGTGATTTCCTCCCAGTTGGCTTGGGCCTCGGGGGTGTCCATCTTGTTGGCCGCGATCAGCATGGGTTTGGTGCGCTTTCTGATCTCGCGGGCCAGCGCCTCCCGATCGTCATCGTCCCACGTCTCGGTGTCGAGTTCCAAGCCGAGAGAAAGGATGATCTGTTTGATCTCGTCTTTGTTCGTTTTGAACGCGCTCATCTGCTCGGCGAGATCGACCTCGATTTTCGCGTCCGCACCTTGGTACTTCGTCTCGTGTTTCTCGATGCCAGTTTCGAGAATACCGAGATACCACATATCGAGTTCGTTTTCGAGGAAGTCGATATCGTCCCGCGGATCGTGGCCCTCGGTCGTCTCGCCTTCGATATCCGTCTTTCCGGAGAAGTCGACGATGTGGATCAGCACGTCGGCCTCGTTGAGGTCAGTCAGGAACTGGTTCCCGAGCCCGTTGCCCTCGTGAGCACCGGGAATCAGTCCGGCGACATCGACGAGTTTCGTCGGGACGAAGCGCGTGCCGTCCTCACAGACCCCGACGTTGGGGGTGCAGCTCTGGTCGAACTCGGGGGCCGCACAGTCGACGCGGACGTAGGCCTCGCCAACGCTTGGATCGATCGTCGTGAAGGGGTAGGCCCCTTCCGGCACGTCGTTCATCGTCGCCGCATTGAAAAAACTGGATTTGCCGACCGATGGCTTGCCCACCAGGCCGATCTTGTAGCTCATTACCCCTTCTGGCCGCCCGGTCGGCAAAAACCGTTCTACCTCCGGCTGCTCCGCGTTGTGCTACCGTTAGCCACGGACTACCGGTGTGTAGGCGGCGGCTACCCACCGTCCGGCCGCCGTCGACCCACAGTCGTTTTGCCCGCGGTTGCCGAAAGACGGCTATGACCACCGACGACAGCGAGGGTGACCGTTTTCTGGTTGCCATTCATGTCACCGAGTCGGAGTTGGAGTTTGTCGTCCGCGTACCGAGCGATATCGGCTCTGGCTGGCGGGACCCCGAGGCGTTCCAGCAGCTCGTCGCCGAAGTGACGTGGGACCACCTTGATCAGGAGGCGACGCTCCAAACGATTGCAGCGGAGGAATCGCCCGGCGACACCGTGACCCTTGGAAGTGTCACCCTGCAACCGGACGGCACAGTCGTCTCACACGAGTTGTCCGCCCCGAATCTGTAGCCGAGTCGACCAGTCGAACACGCCCCGATGCGGTGGCACCACCAGACCGAAGTGGTACTCGACCGACAGCAAGCCATGGCCTCAGCAACCTTCGAATGTTACAAGGACGTCGCGGGAGAGTGGCGGTGGCGGCTCGTCCATCGAAACGGGAACATCATCGCCGACAGCGGCGAGGGGTACGCCAGCCGCCAGAAGTGCGAACAGGGCCTCAACAGCGTCAAACGAAACGCGACGGAGGCCGACGTGGTGACCGTCGACACACCAACGGACAACGACGAGTAGCATCACGGCTGGCCACCACAGTTACTCACGTCGACGCCGACTGCAAACCGATGGCACCGCTGCAACTCGTAAGTCCAGCGTTCGAGGACGGCGAACCGATTCCACGCGAATACGGCTATACGGAGCGCAACGTCAATCCACCGCTAGAGATCGGGTCGGTCCCCGACGACGCCGACTCACTGGCACTGGTTGTCGACGATCCCGACGCGGTCGAACCCGCAGGCAAAGTGTGGGATCACTGGGTCGTTTGCAGCATCGATCCGGCTACCGAGACGATCCCCGAGGGCTGGGACGCCTCTGAGGCTGTCGAAGGGGAGAACGACTACGGAGATCACGGCTACGGCGGGCCGAACCCACCGGACCGCGAACACCGCTACCGGTTCCGGCTCTACGCACTCGCCGAGCCAGTGGGTCTCGATGACGGGTCGACGAAAGACGAGCTACTGAACGCGATTGAGCAGCACGTTGTCGACGAGGCCCAACTGGAGGGGACGTACGCGCCGTGACGTCGACTTCCTACACTGACCTACCGACTAAGCAGACCACTCACCACGCCAAGCGGCCATAGATGACGATCACTGTCGATGCGAACGAGCCGACCACGAGAAGGAGCACCCAACCGTAGAACAGGAGGCGGGTGAGCTGTGGAATCGACTCGAACAACGGAACAAGGAGTCGGCAATCAGGCACGACTACGAGAATCGCTCCCGCACCGTCAAAGACGATATCGAGCGGCGTATCGAACCGGCCGTACTGTTTGAGCACACGCTCAATGCCGAGTCGTTCGCAGAGCACGCGGGCAGCCCCCTCAAGGAGTTCCCAGGTGATGCCCGTGAGGAGTGTGACTACAACCGTGGCCACAGCGGGCGATCCGAAAGGAATATACACCGTTTCGACGCCGATAACGAGCATCCACGCGTAGACAATTGAAGCGATCAGTGCTGCTGACACTGTATGGGTCACGTGATCCCACCACCAGACAGTGTCGTACCAGCCAATCATGCCGATCATATGGAGGACGCCCGCGATCCCGATCACCACCGAGAGAAACGGCCAAACGGAGACCCTGATGTCAAAAGCGACTGGCGCAAGGAGGTCGACGCCTCCTGGAATCGCAACCGCGACGAGTGCGGCTACCGCATTGACCACGATAGCTGGGTCGCGTCGACGGACCCCTATCCACAGTGTCCATCCAAGTGCTACCACCACGACCGCGAGTGTGACCTCTACAGAGTTCATCGGGAGATTGGCAGTCAGTGAACACTAGCTAGGTGTAGGGTACTGTCTAACAGTTTTCACATTCACAAGTCGGGAGAGACGTAGAAAACAACTACAGACAGCGCAGCCGCTCGACAATCAGTACCAAAAGACACGCCAACCCGAGCTGCCGCTCTTCTATAACTACAAAAAGCCCACGAGCAACAACGCTGTTGCTCGCGGGCCAATGAATGATGAGTGATCCAAGAGGATCACCGTATGAATAGGGGCGGCGAACTGTGACTCCCAGAGGGTCTCCCACTCCAGTACTGCACAGAACGCAGACGAGCTTAACTTCCGTGTTCGGGATGGGTACGGGTGGAACCTCGTCGCTATGGCCGCCGTAACGCCGACCAGTGGAATCGAACCACTGCTAAGTCCAAATCGGTCAGTACGACTATGTACTTCTCGTGTAATTACGTGCAATCCAGTAAGCGCCTGGACCCAATACGATGGGTCAGTGCAGTATGATTATGGCTTGGTCTGTTAGTTCTCGTGGGCTCAACACCTCGTTGCC
>Ga0208283_10046_pt1 | contig 85640 bp, 77 predicted proteins | sample AntRauMetaRauer1_FD_184785 | JGI IMG/M metagenome (GOLD analysis project Ga0208283, IMG submission 184785) | Saline lake microbial communities from Rauer Lake, Antarctica, in enrichment culture - Antartic Rauer Lake 1 Metagenome Rauer1 (SPAdes)... ...
CACGGCTATCGTCGAGCGGCTTTTGGAGGGCGAATTGCTCCTCGAGGACTCCGACAGCGGCAGTCCTCCTGAAGATCCGGTTGACGAGGAGCCGGCGGAGTCCGAACCTGAACCCGAGCCTGAGCCTGAGCCTGAGCCTGAGCCTGAGCCCGAGCCCGAGCCCGTGGACAACGACGTTGACGATGATACCGAAGCGTCCGGAAACGAGGACGGTGATGAGGCCTCGAACGAGGACGGCGACGAGTCCTCGGGCGACGATAGTGCGGCCACAAGCAATGAGTCACCGGCCGCGAATATCGAGGTCAGTTCGGCGCAGACCAGCGAAACGGCGCTCGATCTGGGCCAGACGGTCACGCTCGACGCGTCGGGGTCGTCCGATCCGAACGGCGAACTCGTCGACTACGAGTGGTGCGTCGGCAACGACGGCTCGTTCGACGAGACCGGCAAGACGATCGAGGTGACGGTCAGCGCACCCGGCGAACACCCGGTCGTGCTGCGCGTCGTCGACGACGGCGGCTCGACTGCCACTGACCGGATTACGCTCGCGACGAACTGCTGAGCCGCTGGGTGTCGGGCCGACCGCGCCGACGGCGGCCACGGCCGGAGCACCGCTGCTTCCGGCTCGGAAACAGCGGCAGTCTCTCCCTGACACCATCCGTTTCGAGAAGTAGTCCGCGCGCACCGAGCGGGTGAACCGATCGTCGCCGATCAGCGGTTGCTTGTTCGCATCTTCCAGAGATCGTCGAAGGTGATGACCTCGACGTCGGCGCTATCGATGTGCTCGAGTAATGTCTCGTAGTCGCCCTCTGGCATCGTGTTGTTGGCATCGAAGGCGTGGAAGTTCAGGATCGTACACTGGTTGTGCGCTGCGGCGAGATCGACGCACCGTTTCGAGATCTCGAGGTCGTGCCCGATCGTCCGCGGTAACGCGAGCGGATCGAAGCCGTAGACGTTCGTCGTGTTGACGTCGCCGGCCTGATTGAAGCCGCCGCAGTAGTGGTATTTAGTGGTTTGCTCGAGGCTCGTCTTGTCGTAGCTGTTGTGCGGGTAGACGATGTAGTTCGCCCCTTCGAACCCGTTGTCGATGTACCACTGCTTGTCCGCCTTGAGTCTGCCTTCGATTTCCGATTCGTCGGTTTCAGCCATCGGATCGTGTGTCCCGTGGACGACGATCTGATCGCCCGCCTCCTGGCGCTCTATGAGCTCCGAGCGCGACATGGTTCCGTCTTCGCCCTGTTCAACCCACCGCGGAACCGGTGCCTGCACCGTCTGGAACCCGTACTCGTCGTGGAGCGGCGCGGCCGTCTCGTAGTAGTCGAGCATCCCGTCGTCCCAGCTCAGCATGACGTACCCTTGATCAGGCGTCTCGTGCGTGCGCAGGTCGTCGATCCAGACCTCGGCCTCCGGCATGGAGTGAAGCAACTGGATCTCGAGCCGATCGAGATTATCGAGGTCGGGTTCGTACTCGCTCTGCTGGAATACTCCGGGGCTCGCCCTGAACCAGCCGATGTCGGGCGAACGGTACGTGATTTCGCGGAGCGAGTACACTTTCGAGCTTCCGAACCGGTCGACGAGACGCAGGTTGACCGTGATGCTCTCTGGCGTCGTCGTCCGAATGGCGAAAGACAGGTCCGTCTCCGCCATGTCCTCGCCCCCGAGACTTCGCTGGGCGACGACGTTCTCGCCACCGTTCGACTGGAGCTTGAAGCTCTGCTCGCCGGCGAAGACGGTGTCCGTGTCCGCTTCGCCCGACCCCTGCTCGACGGTCCAGGGCTCGAGATCGCTGAAGTCGTCGAACGACTCGCCGGGTTGGCGAAGCCGTTCCCTGCTGTTGAATTCCGTTTCGAGCGGCGGAACGCCGTCAGCCAGCCCCGGTACCGAGTCATCCGAATCGTCCGTCGTTTCGTCCGATGAGTCCCCGTTCCCCATGCCGGTCGCAGACCTGATCTGCTCTGCACAGCCCGCCATCCCGGTGAGACCGGCTGCACCCGATAGTGCGAGGAATCGTCGTCGTGTCGCGCGTTTCCGTGACATTAGCGATCCGATGGTACTGCCAGCAATCCTATTATTATAGATCTAATAGTCGGGACCGAGGGCCGCTCGTATCGGCGCTCGACAGGCGTTTCAGTACTTAACAGTCGCATAGTTATTGAGAACACCTGCGGAGGAGATTACGAAGGCGTCCGTACATGGGGATGTGGGGAGAGGCGTATTCCACGCTCCGACCGGACGCCGTCTACGCGGTGGTCTTCGACGATGAACAGGGAACTCTTCGGTGTATTCGGCGGTATTGACGCGTTCGAACGGTTCAGATCCAGTGAGGACTTCGACGAAGTACTCACCGGATCGACCGTCACGGTCGGAATCAGGGATTCCGATCTCGGGACGCCCGGCTGGAGCGCGACATACTCTCGCGACGACGGCTACTGCCTCATCTGGGGGGAAGCGTACGTTCCCGACGACGAGCCCAACACCGCTCGCTGGCTCCTCGAGCACTACGAGTCGGCGGGAGTCGACGCACTAGAGCGTCTCAACGGATCGTATCTGGCCGTGATCGACACCGAAGCGAGCGAGGAGGCATTCGTCGCGACGGATCCGATTCGATCCCGAGAGTGCTTTTACACCGACGAGTCCGGAACTCGCGTTTTCGGAACCGATTCCGCCGAAGTCACACGCACGATTACGGACCCGACGCTGCATCGGAACGGAATTCTCGAGTTCCTGCACCTGGGAGTGACGCTCGGCGAAAAGACGGCCGTCACGGGACTACACCGACTCCCGATCGACAGTCGACTCGCGCCCGCGTCAATCGACTCGTTCGAACGGTTCGTCTACGACCCACAGTCGTCTTCGGAATTCGACGTGGTCGACGAACTCGCCGATCGCCTCGAACGAGCGATCGAACGGCGGTCGTCGCTGCCCGGACAAAAGGGCATTCTCCTCTCGGCGGGCTACGACTCGCGGATCGTCCTCTCACAGGTCGACGATATCGACTGCAGTTACACGGTCGGCTCACTGGACGCACAGGAGGTCCAGGCTGCGAGATCGCTCGCTGCACAGTACGGCACGAGTCACACCGCCTTCCCACCAGACGAGCGATATCTCCGGCCCGACGAGTCGAAGATCCCGTACTCACAGGGGATCAAGGAATCGTTGCACATCCACCACGCCGGCTATACGGACGAGATCGGAGTCGATACGATGTATCACGGCCTCCTCTGTGACACGTTCTTCCGGGGCCATTTCACCGCCTCGAAGACCGTCGACGTCCTCGACAAGCGTATCCCGACCGGCGGACTCGAGTCCGATCCCGACCCCGTCGAGGTGTTCCTCAAGAAGTTCGGGTACAACCACGACGCCAGCCTCGAGTTGGTCGACCGAACATCCTTCGACGTCGATCCGGATGCGTTCGTCAGGGCGGCTATCGCCGATGAGTTCGACTCGAGACGGTCGCGTGCGGATCAAATACAGAACGCGCTGTCCTGTTGTGGCATCGCGAACCAGCCGTCGATACCGTTTCACAACCACCTCTCCGATCACTTCGTGACGTCGTTTCTGGCGACGGATCGCGAACTGATCGACTGGCATCTCCGGACGCCGCCGGAACACCGAACGACGGAAACGTTCCTCCGCGCGTGCGAGCGGGTCGACAGCGATATCCTGCGACACAGACCCCCCGACCGACCGTACGATGCGACGCTACTCAACGAGGTCGAAGGGTTCGTTCGCCGGAAGACACCGTTTCTCTCGTCATTCGAACCACCCTGGCCGGACCGGAAGACGCTCTTCGAACGCCACGACTTCGATCGGCGGCTACTGGGCGACCTTGAGCACGTCCACGACCTACCAGCCAGACACAAACTCAGGCTCACTGATCTCCACGGGTGGCTCGAGTGCAAGTCGGAGTTACGGGAGCAACTGCTCCCGTGGCTCCGACCACCGGCTCCGGTAGTCGCGTAACCGTTCGACTCGTCCCGACGAGTGGACGGGGACGAATAGATTTCGACTTTAACAGCCACCGCTGAAAACGGTCTAACACCTCTCTATTCCGTTCCCAACCGTTAAATCGTGAGAAGTCTTATATACCACGGGGTTTTAGCGCGGAATATGCGTCTGACGCCGTCTTGGCTGCGCTCTTCGTCGGTAGATTCCGCCGAAGAGCAGTCCGAGGATTCCGATGCGCTTTCCGGAGTGACGATGGTCTATGCCCCGGAAAGCGATTTCTCGGGGGACGGTACGATCGACACCCGTATCGGGGACTTCATTCCGGAATCCGATGCCGCCCTCGTCGCCGTCCTTGACGAGATGAGCACCCCAGTGACCGTCGATGAAGTCACCGATACGCTGGTCGAACCGGCTCGCCCATCGATCGAAACGTGGGCGACGATCCACGAACGACTCCATCAGAACCGCCTGCCGGCACTCGACGCGAAGGGTGCCATCGAGTTCGACGAAACACAGGGGCTGATCGAGCGGTCCACGGATCAATCGGACGAGGGCCGATCCCTCTCACGAGCGAGGCTTGCAGCGATCTCGGTCGGATTAGTGCTCGTGCTCATCGTGTTTGTCTCGGCGTTTGTTCTCGTTCCGTAACGGAGAGACCCACGAACCCCGTTCCTGTCTCGGTCACGCTGTCGCAGAACAGTTCACTACCCGTCTTAGTTGACGAGTCGACTGATCGTGAGCACCGTAAAGAGCGATAGGATGAGTGCGCTCAGGCCGATCCCCGAGAGGAACGAGGTAAACGGCAGCTCGATCACTGCACCAAGGAGGATCGCATAGGAGAGCACCGTTGCGCCGATATAGTAGTCCTCCCACTCCGGGCTCTCAGCGCCCGTCTCGTCGACCGATTCGTCGGTCGAATCCAACTCGAGGTATTTGTCGACTCGATCAGCGAGGGGCTTTCGCTCGACGATGCCGCGGTTCTGCTGGTAGTCGATCAGACCAGCTTCGTCGAGCTTCGAGAGATGCGACTGATAGAGCGGGATGTAGACGCGCTGGCGCTGCGTGGACGTGAGTTCTTCGACGGTCGTATCGTGCTCCCACGCTGCGACCTGTTCTGCAACGTCGCGCATGCGTACGGGGCCATCAGAGCCGCGGAGGTAGCGGAGAACCATCCGACGCCGTTCGTTTTGGAGGAGATGAAAGACATCGTCTTTCGAAAACGTCTGCTCCTTGGAGGGACAATCAGCTTCGTCAACCTCAACCTGAGCGTCATCGATCACACCCTGCTCATCATTCCCATTGGAGCTGATATGTTTCGCTTTCATTTCGACAATTACCCCTATTCAGGAGAGGGTAATAAAGGATAGAAATCGTGTATCTGAGAATTACTTGATTTACGTGATTTCATAACTGCCGATCCATCTTTTAGTTATTTTTATACCTCCATACACGGGCTTAGAATCCCTAAATAGCCATATTTGAATATGGGGCAGGGTATTTATTTCGTGAGCACACTCTATGTGGATTTCGGAAACTTATCCCGATTTTCAGATCATTCACGCTCCTATGGCGCTCAAGAATCGGCGCACGAAAACCGAGGAGATTTGTTGTCGACATCGTTATAACTCAGCGTCAGACGACCGTCAGACTAACCCGTTATATCGGGCTTATATTGGCGATAATAAACCGCCACCGTTCCCTCGTGACGAGACAATGAGCGACAACCAGTTGTGGTATCTGGATCTGGCAGCCGTCGTCGCAGTCACTGGCGCCCTCACGTTCGGAATCCTTTCAGGAGTATCTGGCACGATACGAATCGTATTATCGATTCCGCTTATTCTCTTTCTTCCCGGGTATGCGCTCGTCTCTGCCCTCTTTCCGGACAAGCCCAACGACGACTATCGCTCCTTCGATCAGGAGAAAACCGGCCTCGGGAATCCGCTGTTAGTCAGTGGTGGACTCGAGGCGATCGAACGAACCATCCTGTCAGTAGTTTTTAGCGTTGCACTCGTCCCCGCGATTACCCTTTTTGCAAGCGTAACCCCTAGGGGTTTGACGCTCGAACCGGTGCTCCTCGGGCTGGCAGTTGTCACCGTCGCCCTGGCACTGCTTGCGATCGGTTCTCGATACCGCTGTCCGCCCGATAGACGGTTCGTTCCCGCCGTTTCGTCGATATCCCCGTTCTTTTCCCGGGGACGACCGAGCCCGTACGAGCGAGTCAACGTTCGCCCGTACAACATCGCCATCGTGATCGGAGTCGGCCTGTTGCTCGCGAGCGCCGGGTTCGCCCTCGCGAACCCACCACAGCACGATGGATATACGGAGATTTCCGTGGAAACGGACAACGTCACCGGTGACACCGACACGATCTACGACTCGACGTACACCGCGGGAGAGAGCCAGGAGTTGCAGGCGACAATCACGAATCAGGAACACGAAGAGCGACAGTACACGACCGTGGTACTGCTCCAGCGGGTGAGTTCCGACGGTGAGACCGTGACCGTCAACGAGTCGGTCGAGATGGACAGAAAGAGCGCGACAGTTTCCGATGGCGACTCTCACCAGCAGCCCCTCGAGATCACGCCGACGATGCGAGGCGACGACCTTCGACTGACCCTGTTACTCTACGACGGCGAAGCGCCGGCGGAGCCGACGGCTGAGAACGCCTATCGAAAACTTCACTTGCCGATCGAGGTCTCGTAGATGTGGCCGTGGGAGCATCTCGCGTTCGCGTACGTCCTGTACTCGCTGACCAGGAACGTGCTCTCTCGGACAGCACCCTCGGCCCAGGAAACGATTGCCATCGCTGTCGGCTCACAGTTTCCGGATCTGCTCGACAAACCGCTCGCCTGGACGTTCGGAGTTATGGAGACCGGATACGCTGTCGGACACTCGATCTTTGCTGCGCCGTTCATCATTCTTGTAGCGTACGCGGTAGCCGCTCGTCGAGGAAACCGAATCCTCGCGGGTGCGTTCGCGTTCGCACACCTCTCGCACCCGGTTGCCGATTTGCTCAACCGCGTACTCAGAGGACGAGCAGTCGACCTGCGGATCGTTCTCTGGCCGATCGAATCGCCGCCACCGGCCACGCAGGGCGGGTTCATCGATCATTTCGCCCGCTACTTCATCCAGTACGTGAACGCGATCGTCGCCGGCGGATTGACGCCGCAGGTCGTCTTTCAGTCGCTGCTCGCTCTCGCCGTTCTGGCACTCTGGCTGTTCGACGGTGCGCCGGTCGCTGCTGACGTCTGGCGAGGGTTGCACGCCCAAAGACAGCAGTGAACGGCAATCAAACGCGTCGGAACGGCCTCGAGCGAGCCACGACATATTCGACAGTGTTCGTTCTCGAGACGCTGCGTTCACTACTGCAGCTGTTCTCTTGGCCGCGTTGGCCGTTAGTCGACCGGGCGAACGACGAGCAAGTACCTGAACCGTCAGCCGTGACCACGGGTCGCAGTTGTGCCGCTGCGTGTTCGCTCGAGCGCACCGCTGGTCGACACAGTGGCCGCGACAGCGTGGCTTCTCGCCCTCGAAACGATGCTGGGTAAATACGCGAGCTGGTCGAACAAGCGGTACTGACCGTTCCGAGACCGGTGAGACGCGACAGAAAGAAACGATTGGGTCGATTCGTCGTCAGATCTATAGTAGCCACTGCAAGTCATTGCACGCCTGATCGACTGACAGCTGTCCGATCAGTATGTGAATCGTTTCAGTGGCTACTATCCTTTCGATGATTCGAATGCCAGCGAACGGAACCGCCGACGAGAGCGAGGATCAGTTTCCAGCCGGAGACGGCGTACAGAACGTCACATCACCGTTCGTGTAGACCGTCCCCTGATCCGGACGGCAGAGTTGCGCTCGAGAGGGGTTCATTATCTGCGCGTTCCCGTTGGCGTCCGGGAAGAACACCGCGTCGGTCGATTGCTCCGTTCGGTAGACCGTGTAGCTGTGATTCGTTGCGCCGCCTTCAGGAACCGTTGCGGTCGTCGTCGATGGATAGGCACCAGTCCGATCGATCAGCGTCTGATACGGGTGGTCAGTGTGAAGTTGCTGATCCGCCCGGATTTCATCACCCGAGGGTGAGCCAGTCAGTTCACCGATCGCCTGGGCCGCGGCGAGTTCCGTCTGGTCGTACGCGAGGCGCTCGTGGTGATCCGAGAAAACCGGGTTGTCGGCGTTGCTCCCGGGAGCGAGGACCATCGCACCGGGAAAGACAAGCGAGAACAGGATCAACACGGTGACGGCGAGTGCCGGCGTCAGGCTCCCCCGAAGCGTCTGCAGCCCAATCGCACCGAGGATGGCCATCGGCGCGTAGAGGAACGCGAACCAGCGCGTGGGGATGAAGTTCCGGATGCCGAACATCGGCAATCCGAGGACGAACACGAGCATGAACGCCGCCGCAAGCAGGAGGGTGAACACCGACTGTTCGGCGCGTCGCCTGTGGACAACGTACAGACAGCCGACAAACGTTACTCCAAGCAAGAACAGGAAGCCGAGCGCGTCAACGTAGGGAACCACCTGATCGATCAGCGACGGTGCAGCCTCGGCCCCTGCCTCACCGCCGTCGGACGAGGACGCGCTCGCGATATTGAGGAAGCCGGCGCTCTCCTCGAGCGTCTGTGAGAAGTAACTCAGAACCGTGGCCAGGAACGACTCCTGTCGGTACGGCGTGAGCGACCAGACGAAGATCGTCAGCCCCAGATTGAAGACGACGAGTCCGACGAGGTTGACCGGTTTCTTCGTCCGGAAAACGCTCGTATCGAGCCGCGTCAGCCCCAGCGGACCGATCACGAACACGACCTGTGCGAGAAACGCCGCGAGCAGCAAGACGAGCATGATGAACGTCGACACCTGGTGCGTGAGGATGACGGCAACGCTCATCAGGAGGAGGAGAGAGAAGTCCCGGATCGTGTACTCGATCCGCATCACCCGGATCAGCGCGTACAGCATCCCGAGGAAGAAGACCAAGCCCAGACTCGTCGGGATGATATGCATTCCCCACCTCGCGACGTGACTCGAGAAGGCGTAGAGAGCCGTCGCCAGCACCGCCCACCGCACCGGGACGAGCAGGTTCGTCGTCGAGTAGACGAGCAGGGCTGCCAGGGGCATCACGAGTCCGACGGAGAGGTACAACGCGGCGCGAATCGGAACGTCGTACAGCAGTGACGAGGCGGCCACCAGCAGGTGGTAGAACGGTGATCCGTAGTGTTTGTCGTGGGAGATCCCGCTCAGCGACTGCTCCGTGAGAATCGCGTCGACGAACCCCTGGTGCGTCCAGATGTCGATCCCGACGTATCCCGGCGTCGCGTATAGTGCGGTAAACCGGAAGACGAACGCGAAGCAGACGATCTGAAACACCAGCAGTCCCGGATGGAGGTCGCGGTCGCTCGCGAAGAGGACCTGGCCGATAACGAGCGTCCCGACGACGCTCGCCAGTCCGAAGTAGAGGGGGGTTCGCCCCCCCTGTATGACAGTGAGCGTCACGAGCGCGGCGAGTCCGACCAGCACGACGCTCGGGAGTGCCATCGTCACCGCGGACGGGAGGGTCGGGAACGTCTGCGCGTCGTCCTGCTGCTGGTACAAGGAGAGAAGATACAGCGCACACGCGGTTCCGAGTACCAGCGGGACGGTATTGATGTACAGCTGCGACGTGAGGAATCGGAGCGGGAACAGCAGCGCTGCGAACAGGAACCCAGCGATCGCCGCGAGCGTGTCGAGTCGCAGCGGCCGCAGTTCCGACAACGAGCTAAACTTCATGACTGACCCCCGCTCGATGGGTCGTCCCGGTCGGCCGCTCGAGGACGCGACGATACACGTCGAGGAGCTGGTCGCCCATCGCCTCGAGCCCGAGCCCGTCGATCGCGTCGCGCCCGTTCGACCGACGAGCGCCGTCGAGGACGCGCTCGAGGCCGGCGGCGAGTTCGTCGTCGGTCGTCCCCACGATGCAGTCGTCGACGTCGCCGATCGTCTCGCGGACGAAGCCGACGTCGGTCGAGACGATCGGGACGGTACAGGCGGCGGCCTCCTTGACGACCAGCGGCCCGCTTTCACGCGTCGAGGTCACGAGGAGGACGTCGCTCGCGTTCATGTAGTAGGGCATTTCTTCGTAGGGGACGTCGTCGATCGTCCGTACCTCGAGGTCGACGTCGGCGCGGTCGGCGACGCGTTCGGCTCGCGGGAAGTCCTTGACGTCCCGACTCCGGTCGTACGGAAACAGCGCGACCCGCGCGTCGGTGTCCCACCCGATTCGATTGCGAGCCTCCTCGCGCGGGATCGGTCTGAACAGTTCCGTGTCGACGCCGAACGGGATCTCGACGTGTTCGGCGTCGAGTTCGGTGGACATTGCCGGACTCGGGACGATCGTCGCGTCGGCGAACCGAGCGCCGTACCGGCTGATCCGACGGAGCCATCCCATGTCGCTCATCAGGTCCGTTCCCCAGAGGCTCAACACGACGGGACGGGTCGGCTGAGCGAGGAGGAACGGCGCGACGAGGCCGTAGTGGCCGTGGACGAGATCGTACTCGTCCGACAGGACATGAGAGAGAACGCGCGGGTAAAAACGGAGGTAATCCAGCGGCGTCCGCGGAGAGTCGGCACTGTACTCCCCGGGAACGCCGATGACGGTACACTCGATACCGCGGTCTTCGAGGACCGATATCTGCTGTTCGAAGAACGATCGCGTGGAGGTGATGAGATGAAGGACGTGCATAGTTAGCCAGGATTCGACGCGAGCGTCGATTTGTTCGGATCGGTTCCGGAGCCGGCCGTCTCGACCTCCCGGACGATGACGTCGGTCACGTCGATCCGGTCGGCGAGGAGTCGGTCGCGTCGGCGCTGCCACGTCGATCGATCGTCTTCCTCGACGATCGATATCGCCTGCTCGAGCGATCGAACGTGGCGATCCTCGCCGTTGTAGCTGAACACGAGATCGTACTCCTCGTCGAGTTCGGTCACGTACCCGAGCGCGAGCGAGTTCACGTACACCGCCGGCGTCCCGAGGACCGCCGCCTCGGCGGCCATTGTCGCACCCTCGCCGACGAAACAGTCCGCGTAGGCGAGCAGGTCGTGCATTCGGTCCGGCGCCAGTGCGTACCGGTGGGACTCGAGTTCGGCCGGCAGATCGACTTCCGACGTGAGCAAGACGGTCGCGCCGGCGTCCTCGAGGCGTTCGACGACATCGACGGGGTCGTCGAATCCACCCTGCCCGACGTCGTGCGAGGAGTCCCAGCTGCTCAGTCGCATCACCACCAGCGTGTCGTCCGGCTCGAGCCCGGCGTCCGCGAGGACGGCGGGATCGGGCTCGAATCGGTCGGGATGCAGGTACGCGAGTTCGTGATAGCCGGGATACGTGCGGTGCTTCGAGCCGATGTCTCCCTGATAGCACTCGGGCGTACAGACGACATCGGCGAACGGATACGCGAGTTTCGTGATGATCGTCGCGTGTTCCGTGTCGTAGAAGACGACGCTCTTCGCACCGACCACCGACGCGACGTGAGCCGCGGCGACGCCGCCGATCGCCGTGATCACGTCCGGCCCTATCCGTCGCGCCCGTCGAAGGAGCCGCGTCTCGTAGGTCGCCTGCACGGCCGCCAGCGAGAACAGCGAGTTCGACTCGCCGGCCAGCACCTCGTGGTCGATTCCCGCGCGCTCGAGCAGTTCGACCGTTACCTCGTTTTCGCGGGCGAAGACGTGGAGTTCGTGGCCCTGCGACTGAAGCTCCCGGATCGCGTGCTTGAAGAAGTGAACGTGACCCGGATGCTGGATCGTCACGATCGCACGCATCAGCGACGCACCCCCAGTTCGACGTTGTCCTTTGCGTCGGTTCGCATCGCGACCAGGAACAGCCCGACGCTGGTGAGGAACGCGAACGCGGCCGCGGTCGGTTCGCGCACCGACGCCTCGCCGTCGACTGCGTTCACGCCACCGAGGGTCGCGATCGCGGCTGCGGCCGCCAGCACGGCGATTCCCGCCGCGTAACAGAGGACGGTGGGGTGCAGTTTATTGGCGGTGAACTGAGACAGCATCCGCTGACAGAAGCCACGCAGGAGCGTGATCGAGGTGACCGGGATGAAGGTCTTGTACTCGATCGTACTCTCCTCGTCGGCGTAGACGGCCGGCATCGATACGTCCGCGACGCGCATCTCCGTGACATTCAGCCGGACGAGCAGGTCGTTTGGATACTCGTGATCGTCCGGAAGTGACTCGATATCGATCGCCGACAGCGCGTCGTGAGAGATCGCGGTGTACCCGTTCTGGGGGTCCTGCAAGCGCCAGTAGCCGCTCGCGATCTTCGTGAGCTGGGTCAGGACCCAGTTACCGAACAACCGGAACGGTGGCATCTCCCGACGCGAGGCCCGATCGGCGAGTCGGTTCCCCTTCGCGTAGTCGGCGTCGCCTTCCACGATCGGATCCAGGAGCGTCGGGAGCTGATCCGGATCCATCTGTCCATCAGCGTCCATCGTGACCGTGATATCGATGTCGTCGTCGCGTGCGCGAACATAACCGGTTCGCAACGCGCCGCCGGCACCCTGATTCTCCGCGTGGCGAATGGGGACGATTTCCGGCCCAACGACGGCGCCGCCGTCCGGGAGGGACGCGCGGAGTTGCTCGCTCTCGTCCTCGAGCGCATCGTTCTCGGACGCCCCAGTCTCGGGACGGCCGCTTTCGAGCGCGTCGCTTTCGGCTCGATCTCCCTCCCTCGAGGCGGCCGCGTACGTCTGAATGATTCGCCAGGTGTCGTCCGTCGAGTCGTCGTCGACGGCGTAGATGCGGTCGACGAAGTCGGGCATCGTCGCGAGGACGTCACCGACGTGATCTTCCTCGTTGTACGCCGGGACGATCACGCCGATCGTGTGTCTTCGGTACATTATAAACTGCGATAGACGAGTTCGGCGTCGGCTGCATCGTTCGATTCGAACGCGCCCGCGATGTCGATCAGTGCGGCGTCGTCGTCGAGGTCTGCCGCGACATCGTCGAGTTCGATATCCTCGAACTCCGAGTGCGAGGTCGTGAGGAGGACGGCGTCGAACCCGTCGAACGAGAGCGATTCCTGAATGTCGATGTCGAACGAGTTTCGGATCTCGTCGTGGTCGGCGTACGGATCGTATCCCGCGACGTCGATATCGAACTCGTGGAGGTGGTCGACGACGTTCGCGACCTTCGAACTGCGGATGTCACCCACGTCCGACTTGTACGCGAGTCCGAGCACCAGCACGCGGCTCTCTCGCAGTGTCTTGTGACACTCGTTGAGCGCCTTGATCGTCAACTCGGCGACGTGGTTCGGCATCGACTCGTTGACCTTCCGGCTCGTGAGCATCAGTTCCGGATCCACACCGTCTCGCTTCGCGCGATGCGCGAAGAAGTACGGATCGACCGGAATGCAGTGCCCGCCGACGAGCCCCGGCCGGTAGTCGTGGAAGTTCCACTTCGTCCGCGCCGCCTCGAGCACCTCTCGCGTGTCGAGTCCCATCTGTTCGAAGGCCATCGATAGCTCGTTGACGAGCGCGATGTTGACGTCGCGCTGGATGTTTTCGATGACCTTGCACGCCTCGGCGACCTCGATCGACGGGGCGGGGTGGACGCCCGCGTCGACGACAGATTCGTACAGCGTCGCGACGTCCTCGAGGACCGTGTCGTTTTGCGCACCAACTACCTTGACGACATCTTCGAGCCCGTGGTCGTTGTCGGCCGGCGTCGCGCGTTCGGGCGAGTAGCCGACGAAGAAATCCTCGCCGGCGCTCAGCCCGGACGCGTCCTCGAGCGCCGGGACGAGGACCTCGCGCGTCGAGCCCGGGTAGACGGTCGACTCGAGGACGACGGTGGTGCCGGGATCCAGTTTCGACCCGACGGTCGTCGCCGCGCTCTCCACGTAGCCGAGGTCCGGCTGCTCGTCGTCGTCGATCGGTGTCGGAACCGCGATGATGACGTAGTCGGCCTCGGTGATCGTGGTCGCGTCGGTCGTATAGGAGATATCACCGTCCTGTATGGCTTCGTCCGTGAGGTCACCGGTCGTGTCGATACCCTCCTGTAGTCGGTCGACCGTCACGTCGTCGACGTCGTAGCCGATCACGCGGTAGTCCGACTGCGCGAATCCGACCGCGAGCGGGAGGCCGACGTATCCCAGTCCGACGACGCAGATCGTCGCCTCGCGGGTCGATTGCTCCGTTGTGTGCTCGAGGGTGGTTCCCTCACCGCTCGATTCGAGCGCGTACTGACCGCTCGCTCGCTCGTCCGCTCGCTCTTCCGTATCGCCAATTATCGTGGTCATGAGTGATCGTTATCGCGTGACCGTCACACGACCGAGTGCGACGGTGACTGTTCGAAAGTGGACGCCCGCCATCGGCGGGGCGCGCCGTAAAATCGAGAAGCCGCCGTCGGGGGTTTACTATACCCCGGATAAACGATTGCAAGCGTTCCACGCAGTGAAACCGGGAACGGGCGGGCACTATCGACGGCAATGACCAGTCAACGGCTCGGTGCCAGGATGAGAGCTTAAACCGTTGTTAAACGCTCCTATACGAACTCATAATGAAGGTCCCCGAAGCCGGAGTACCAGTACGGTCGGCGAGTTCACGTCATCGTGACTCGGATCACGCACCGGCCGCCACAGAACCGCGTAATCATGGTGTCCAATCCCCAGATCGGAGTCGGAGCCCAGTTCGCATCGATTCACAGCGCCGTCTCGATCGGAACGGGTCCGGCTTCGACTCACCACCAGGGGGCCTACGCGATTCCCTCGAGGGCGATTGTCCCCGGGGCTGGCGATCACCCCGATGGACCGTTGTCCGCGATACAACTACTTCGCGTGTCGTCGTTCTGGGAAACGGCCCTGATCGCGGTTCTCTTCCTGCTGATCAGCGCACTCATCGGGATTCGAATGGGCGACGTGCTGTCGAAACGCGAACTCGAGATGTCGTCGCTCCCGTTCGTCGTGAACGCAGCGGGTAACACGGACGAATCAGTCCACACGCATGCGGACGATCAATGGGCGTCCGAATCGTATCTGTCGCCCGAAACGCCGCCGAAGCTCCTGAGCGATGAGGGCAAGGTCGTCCGGCTGCTCGTCGCAAACGACGGTCGCATTCGCCAGCATCAGATCGCGGACGAAACGGGCTGGTCGAAGTCGAAAGTCAGCAGAATCTGCTCGCAGATGCACGCTGACGGGACGATTGAAAAGCAATCGGTCGGTCGAGAGAACGTCATCGTCTTCTCCGAACCACTGCCCGACGACGAGACGCGGTCTACCGAGATTGGGAACCCACACCCGTGAGCACCTGACGACCACAGCAGTATCCGTGACGACTACAGCAGTGTTCTTGGCGACTACAGCGGTATTCGACCGGGGATATCGTTGTTTCACGGACCAAATCGGTTTCCACCGACTGCATCGCTGCCGTAGCGATCCGGTTTCGAACTCGGTCCCCGAACGACGCGGGTTGTGAACCGCGGGAATGCGAACGGTGAGCGAAGCGAGCCGTGAGCGAGAACCGCGGGCTGTGCGATCGATATGTGAATCGTACAGTGGCTACGAGAGCGCCTCGCGTGGCAGTTTGTACTTCGACAGGGTCCGTACGGCTGCAAGTCCGTGCATCGTATCAGCGGACCGGTATCGGTCACCCATTCGCCCGATGACGGCCGACAGTGGACTCGGTTTACCCGTCTCGAAGCGATCTCTCACCGCGGCACGGGAAAACTGTACGAATGTCATGCTCTGCTGTGACAACGGGCGGAGTGAGACGTGAAGCCGGAATTGGAAAAACGAATGGGGTGTTATGCACTCGATAGTTCGCATGATATTCGCAGTACGGTCTTATTCGTGGTATAGTAATGCCCGCTGTTGCCCGTGGTAGGAGTAGCGCCCGATCCGTCGGCAGTGAACGGATGGGCTCGATGATACCAATGACACGGAACAGTCCTCCACGTAAGGCAGCGGTCTCGAACCGACTTGCGACATCCGTCACAACCGCCGATCGCTCCGCCGACCACCGTTCTGATAGTGTAGCGTGGTCACTGGCCACCGCTCAAACGGCGGTGATCGGCTGATGTGCGGTATTATCGCGCGGATCGGTCACGGAAACGCGGCGGAGTCGCTCCTCACGGGACTCGAGAACCTCGAGTACAGGGGATACGACTCGGCGGGGATCGCCGTCCAGAACGGCTCCGGGGTCAAGGTCCACAAGTGTTCAGGTGAGGTGTCCCGCCTCAAATCGAGCCTGAACGGACAACCGCACGGAAACATGGGGATCGGTCACACCCGATGGAGCACCCACGGGCCGCCGACCGACGAAAACGCCCATCCGCATACGGATACGGCGGGTGACGTCGCGGTCGTCCACAACGGTGTCATCGATAACTACGACGAGCTCAAGGCTGAACTCCGGGCGAAGGGCCACGAGTTCGACAGCGACACCGACTCGGAGGTCATCCCACACCTCATCGACGAATACCGGGAGGAAACTGGTGACACCGAACAGGCGGTCCGCCGGGCCGTCGACACGCTCGAGGGGAGCTACGCGATCGCCGCGATCGTCGACGGCGAGGAAGCGGTCTACGCCGCACGGAAAGGCTCGCCGCTCGTCCTTGGCCTCGACGACGAGGAGTGGTACCTCGCGAGCGACGTGCCGGCGTTTCTCGAACACACCGACGAGGTGATCTACCTCGAGGATGGCGATATCGTGGTTCTTGATCCAGACTCCTACCAGATCTCCGACCTCGATGGCACCCCGATCGAGCGATCGACCGACACCGTCGACTGGGATCCGGAGGACGCGGGCAAAGGCGAGTACGACCATTACATGCTCAAGGAGATCAACAACCAGCCGACCTCCCTCGCCAATACGATTGAGGGACGGATCGAGGACGGCGACGTCGCCTTCGAGAGTCTTCCCCCCGGCTCGTTCGACGAGATCGAGTCCGTCCAGTTCGTCGCCTGCGGGACGTCCTATCACGCGGCGATGTACGGCGCACAGTTGACCCGAGAGGCCGGCCTCCGAACCGAGGTGCTCCGCGCGAGCGAGTACGGGTCCACGTCCGGACCGGTCGACGAGAATACGCTCGTCATCGCGGTCACCCAGAGCGGCGAGACCGCCGACACCCTCGATGCGGTCCGGCAAGCGACCGAGCGCGGTGCTCGTTCGCTCGCCGTCACCAACGTCGTCGGCTCGACGGCCGCGCGCGAAGCCGACGATGCGGTCTACATCCGTGCCGGCCCGGAAGTCGGCGTCGCAGCGACGAAGACGTACTCCTCGCAGGCGGCTACGCTCGCGCTGCTCACCCAGCGCATCGCGGCGGACGTCCCGGAGGGGACTCCCGCCGACGATCGAGCGGAGATGCTCGAGGCGCTCAAGGACCTCCCGGAACACGTCGAGGCCGTCCTGGAGACGAGTCAGGCGGAAGCGCTCGCCCAAGACGTGTTCGATAGCAAGTCGTACTTCTTTATCGGTCACGGACTCGGCCACTCGGTGGCCCTCGAGGGCGCGTTGAAGTTCAAGGAGATCACCTACGAGCACGCGGAAGGGTTCGCCGCCGGCCAGCTCAAACACGGTCCGCTCGCCCTCGTCACCGATGAGACGCCGGTGTTCGCCGTCTCGACCGGCAGTGACAGCGACAGTAAGACGAAGACGAACGCGATCGAGGCCCAGTCCCGTGGCGCGCCGATCGTTGCCGTCGGACCTGACGACGGGTCACTCGTCGACATCGCCGACGCACACCTGTCGGTGCCCGACACCCACCCCGTCTGGGCCGGCCTGCTCGCGAACGTTCAGCTCCAGTTGCTCTCCTACTACGCCGCGACGCAACTCGACCGCCCGATCGACAAACCGCGCAACCTCGCGAAAAGTGTCACGGTCGAATGATCGCTTCGTTTCTCGAATAACGTCTTTTCGACGCACCGCTCGACGCCGACTGCGGCAGTTCTCGAACCGATACCGGACGGAGACGGTCGTCTGTACCCAGTGAACCGTGAGACACATCGCTCGAGGAGACGCAGATCACAGGTGACGGGTCACTCGTCCGGACGAGCAACCGGGAAGTGACGACAGCGGGCGCGCCATCCGGAACGACGAGTTGCTACGTCTACCCAGAACACCGAGCAGCCATGCACACCTGAACCCCCAGGCAGCCACGGACACCCAAACGCTGAGCGATCACGGACACTCGGAATGCCGAGGTTCGAACGGTGGCAGCCACGATCGTCCGCAGCGAGACGAGCGATGCTCGACGTGTTCCGATCCGAGTGTCGAGGTGACGATGGCGGAACGACCCCCTCTTCGTTCGCACCGTTCTCACTCGAGCGGTCACGAGGATCCGTTTCGTGTACCTTCAATATCCGATCGGTCACGGGGAATTCCTGGTGGAGAGAAGGATGCTCGTTGCCACCGCCGCTGCACTGCTTCCTGCCGTCGATGTCCAGTGTACACGGTGATCGATGGTCGCGACAGGTAATCGGATGACGGATCAGGAGCCACTCGAGACTCCGTGGCGCATTCGAACCCCGATTACCGAACGAGGTGCTGAGTATCGGTGCTGCCAGTACGAGAGCGGGCCCAGAGTCGCGTCGACAGCGGGCAGGCGTCGACGGCGAGCCCGACGGGACAGTCAGCTCTGAAAAACAGTGAAAACGAGTAGCAAAACGCGCGCGGACGAACCGTCTCTAGCCGTCAGTCATCTCGTACGTCACGACCTGTCTCGTGTCGCCATCGACTTCGACGGTGTATTCGTCCGATTCGTTCCCGTCTACGGCTACGGTGTACGAGTACTCGCCGTTCTCGCGTTCGAACTCGACCTCGCCATTCTCGTCGACGGTTTTCTCCTCTTTCCCCCCAAACAGCGAGTTCTGCTCGAGCGAAACGGTCGCGTTCTCGAGCGGGTCGCCGTTCCGGTCTTCCACGGCGAACGTGACCGTATTAGTGCCGTCGCTCGAGTCGTCATCGCCCGAGTTGTCATCTCCTGAGTCGTCACTCTCTTCCTCGAGTGTCAGCTCGATCGATTCGTCGCTGCCGTCGATCTCGACGCTGTCTTCAGCGGACTGGTATCCGTCCGCATTTGCGGTAACGCTGTAGGTGCCGTCCTCGACCTCCCACTCGACCTCACCATCTCCGCCGGTCGTTTTCTCGTCGCTGACGGAGTCATTGAGGCTTACGTCGGCCCCGTCGACCGCGTTACCATCTTGGTCTACTACGGATACTGTCAACGCGTGTGGTCCGTCGTCGCCATCGCTCCCATCTCCGTTGTCACCACCGTCGCTGTCATCACCGTCAGTATTGCCGTCACCACTGTCGCTATCGCCGTCACCGGTATCGCCGTCACCGGTATCGCCGGTATCGCCGTCACTGGTATCGCCATCACCGCCGTCACTGGTATCGCCGTTACCACCGTCGCCGGTATCACCATTACCTCCGTCACTAGTATCGCTGTCACCACCGTCACCGGTATCACCGCCGCCGGTATCATCGGTTTCGGTACCACTGCCACCGCTCGCGTCGTCACCATTCGACGAATCGATATCGTCGTCAGCCGGTTGGCTCGAGTCGTCAAATCGGTCGGTGACTGATCCGATGGCGCTGCTGACGGATGCCCCGCTCGCAGCAAGTACCAGTCCGGCCAGGAGGAAGACGATGCCGCTGATGGTGAGTAAAACCTGGACGCTGCGCTGAATCGATCGGGTCTTCGTTCCGTGTTGTTGGGTGTTGCGGCTCATTATCGGTAATTGAGGGATTGAAATCCGGTGATCAGTGGGTTACGCACTCGTCGTCTCGCTGCCCGCTGAGACCGTCACCCGTCGTCGGGCCGCGGGCGGCCAGTGGGTCGTTTCCGCCCTCGAGCGATCAGTTTTCGCTGTCGAAACGACCACGCTCTCGGACGAATGTGGATTTAGACGGCCGCTCGAGGCGTTGTGCTGGTCGTGGCGTCCGTCGCGGACGGATATGCGAGATTTCATTACGCGATACTTTCGCTGTTCGGCGGTTCACTATACGGATCATAAAGCCGTTTCACTGGGACAATTGCCGCCGCTCAGAACCTGAATGACGAGGAGCGTCGCCGTTGATTCGAATCGGTAATACCGTTACGGACACCGTGCAGTCCCGTAAGTTCGAGTACCGGCTGAACGACGGCTCCAGTAGCCACTGTCTCTCTACGCTTTTCTCTCCCGACAGCACCACTCGAATCAGTCGGAGTCGGGCCCGAGATCGTCATTCGAATCGTCGACCGGTTCGAAGTCGGTCGAACCGCACGAACAGCCGTCTTGGCCGATGATCTGAATTTCGCCGTCCGGCCACCGTCGCGCCGCGTAGGCGGATCCACATGCCGTACACGCTGCGAGCACCCTCGTTACATCGTCTTTGTGCGCCATACCCACCGGTACGTTGGAAAAACAGTGGAATGAAGGTTTCCACTCGGCGGAGAGCGTCACGAAAGCGGACCGGTTACCACGGACCGACGCGATGGGCAGCCCAGTCGCGGTGTCTGATGTACCCCTGCGCCTCGAGTTCCCCCTCGTAGTCGACGACCCGCGCGTCTTCGATCGTGAAAGCCATCGGAATCGGCTCCGCACACGCCGACGCCGCGTATAACGGTGGGACGGGAGATGGCTATAGTAGCCACTGAAACGACTTACACGCTGATCGCAACGCCGTCGTGCGATCAGGTGTGCAGTGACTTTCAGTGGCTACTATAGGTGACAGCGTTCATCGGGACGGAGACGGGAGAACAGATGACTCGTGTCGATCGAACCCGCCGCTCTCGAGTCGAAAGCCGGCTCGGAGGGGGCGAACGTCGCCGTCGTTTCGGGGGAGGGGAACTTCGCCGTCGTTTGGGACGGGACGGGAGACCGGGCTGTTATTCGTTGAGGTGACCGCGATAGCCTTTCGGTTCGAACCCGCGTCGGCAGATCACGCGCTTGCGACCGACGGTGATGGCGCTGACCTGGTCGTCGTCCTCCATCCGGTCGATGACGTCTTCGAGTCGATCCGTCGACCACCCCGTTTCCTCGCGAATGGTCGATTGGTCGACGCGGCCGCCGCGTTTGACGAGCAGTCGGAGAATTTTGTCTTCGTCTGGGAGGTCGTGTTCGTCGACGCCGTACTCGATTTCTTCGGCATAGCTTAACGTTTCGTCGTCGGATTCCTCGCTCGTTTTCTCGCTCGGTGTCGATGCGGACTCGCTCGCTCGGGACTCGTCGGCCGACCCGCTCCAGAGAGACGAGATGCGAGTCCAGAGTGTATTGAATACCATCTATTGGTCACGCTCCATTGGAACTATCATAACTTGAACGCCCACCTACCTTGGTTTTATGTTTTGGAAGTGACATGGTTGCAAGCCGGCGATTACGGCGTGACTATCGTGACGGTTCCGTCGTCGAATAGCGGCTGCCTTGCGACCCGCAAGCCAGTTATCACTTTGAGCGACCGACAGGCTCGCCGACAACGCGATTCCAGCCGAGGCGCTCATCTACCACTCGGTCGATACTGCGGTAGTCACCGATTTCCGCGTCTCGAGCCCTGTTACCGGTCGTAACACGCGAACACTATTACCACTTGCGACACGCAACTCGCGCCGACAGCTGTCAGCGGCGTCGCCTCTCCCCCAAGCGAGCCGAGACGTGACCGTCGCCGTATCCGATCACGCCGCTGCCAGGAGAAGCGAATGTATCCGTCTCAGAGACTGCTGTAGGTGTCAGCGAGCGCGTCGAGCGCCTCGTGGTGGTTCGTCGAGTGAGGCGCGGTCAGCGGCGAGACGCTGGTACGACCCTCGACGACTGCGCGGCGGTCGGTGCCCTCGGGATCGGGAAGCCCGTCGGGGGTCATGTCCTCCCAGACGCGGTCGTGAAGGGTAACGTGTGCGCCGTCGCGTTCGGCGTCCATCTCGTAGCGTTTCGAGGGGCGCGTGACATCGATCGGGGCGGGTTCACCGTCCGGCAGCGGAACGTTGACGTTGAGATAGGCGGCGTGGTCGAAGACGCCGGCCTCGAGCGCGCGCTCGGCGAGATAGCTCGTGACGCGGGTCGCTTCGGCGTAGTCATCGGCGGATACCTCGGTCTCCGCAAACGGCGTGTCGTCGACGGGGACGTACAGCGAGGTCGCGATCGCGGGGACGTCGAAGAAGGCGGCTTCGACGGCCGCACTGATCGTTCCCGAACGACCGAGGACGTACTCGCCGAGATTCGCTCCCTTGTTACAGCCGGCGACGACGAGGTCTGGAAACGGGCCGAGTTCGGCGAGGCCGGCGACGACGCAGTCCGCAGGGGTCCCGTAGACCGCATAGCCCAGTTCGTGGTCGTCGACCTCGACTTCGTGGGAAAGCGACCGGCCGCAGGCGCTTCGGTCGTCGGCCGGCGCGACGACGGTCACGTTGGCGTGCTCGGAGAGGGCGTCGTACAGCGCCCTGATACCGGTGCTGTCGATCCCGTCGTCGTTGGTCAACAGGATCTCGAGGTCGTCGCTCATGTCACGCCGGTTGGTCGGCGGTACGAAAAGCCCACCGCTTTTCCGTCTCGGGCGGCTCGGTCGGCTGTCTCGTGCGGTTCGGTCGGCTGTCTCGGGCGGTTCGGTCGGCTGTCTCGGGCGGTTCGGTCGGCTGTCTCGGGCGGTTTGGTCGACCGTTTTAGACGGTCCGCTGGCACCGTGTCCCGGCGCACCGCGACCTGCCAGACGGGTGCGCCGAAACAGACTACCAGTAATCGCCTCAGCCGATTCGGTCGACGACCGTCTCCTCGTCGACGATCAGATTGTAGGCTTCCTCGTCGTCGTTCCAGAGCGCGAGGATGCGTTCGAACGTGCAGACCTCGCCGTAGTCGGCCTCGAGTAGCGGTCTGTTGAGCGACGTTTCGTTCGTCACGACGGCGTAGTGATCGACGGCCTCGCTGCCATCGCTGATCTTGAACAGTGGATTCGACCGGCCGCCGCGGCCGCCGTTCCCGTCGCCGTCCCCGCTTAACGACCGGCTAAGCTTCGCCGCCACGATATCGATCCGGTTCGTGACGTGGCGTCCCATCTCGGCCATCTTCGCCCATTTGTTCGTCTCGAGTGCCATATCGATCCGTCGACGACCGTCGAGGCGCAGGAGCGAGTAGGAAAACTGGACGTCGACGTTGACGAACTCGCCGGGCGCGTGATCGTCGTCGTCGGCCGGCGCGGCCTCGTCGAGTCGCCGCTGGAACTCCGGCACTGCCAGATCGGGCCGGACGTCGAAGGACCACCCGCGATCCGAGGGGGTTTCGCCGGGCCAGAGCCTGACGGCGGGACCGTAAACGGTCACCGCTCCGCGACGATAGGTCGCCGAATCGGAATCGCCAGACGCGTCGACGTCTACGGCCGATCGATCCCAGAGACGCTCGCCCTCGAGGTCCCGTTCCACCTCGCGCAGCCCCACGCTGGTGTTCTTGTCCGCGGGGGCCATCGCGAGCAGCGCCCCCTCCGGCGCGAGCGTCTCGAGGAACGATCGCGTGACTTCGGCGGGATCCTCGAGTTCGCTCAGGACGTTGCAGGCGAGGACGAGATCGAAGCCGTCGTCCGGTGCGGTGGGATCGAACCCATCGCCAGAACCGCCACCGTTCACGGCCTCGCTCGGATCGAACGCCTCCGCGGTGGTTCGGTGAATCGTCGTGTGGACGTTCCGCCCCGTCTCCGCGAGCAGCTCCTCGAGCACGTCCGCGGCCGCGCTCGGCTCGATCGCGTGGTACTCGAGCAAGGAATCGTCGGGGAGGTAGTCACAGAGGCCGAGCGCGGGGCCGCCGACGCCCGCGCCGATATCGAGGACCCGAAGCTTCCGGCCCAACAGCCCCCGTTCCGCGAGGTCGTCGAGCGCGTACTGCACTGCCGCATAGTACCCCGGAAGGTGGTAGATCGCGTACCCCGCGGCCACGTCGTCGCCGTACTCGACCGGTTGCCCGTCGAGGTAGCTCGCTTTGAACCGACGGATCGTCGAGCGAAGCAGGTCCCCCGACGCGCCGCCCTCCCAGTTCGGGCCATACCGATCGGCGAGCAGGTCCTCGAGCCGGCGTTCGTAGTCGGCTGGAAGCCGTTCGATCGGTCCCCGCAGGGGCCGAACCGGCTCGTCGTCGACCGGAACGAACAGCCCGTCGTCCCGCTCGAGGAGTCCGAGGTCGGCGGCCTCCTCGCGGAGGAGTTGTCTGACCACTGCTGGATGGGGCGCCCCCTCGACGTACTCGCAGATCTCCTCGGGGTCGATCGGCCGGACGTTGCGCAGATACTTCGCGTTCGATCGAACGGCGTCTCGATGGTCGCTCACGTGGTGTTCCCTCCGGTATCGCGTCGTTCGTCGTGTTCGTCGTGTTCGTCGTGTTCGTCGTGTTCGTCGTGTTCGTCGTGTTCGTCGCGTTCGTCACGTTCGTCACGTTCGTGACGTTCGTCGTGTTCGTCGTGTTCGTCGCGTTCGTCACGTTCGTGACGTTCGTCGTGCCAGTTCGCGGCCGCCTCCCGATACAGCGCCTCGAGCTCCTCGGGTCCGGCGGCGGCGATTTCGGCGGCAGCGTCGGCGACGGCATCCGCGCCGTCGAACGTGTCCTGAATATCGGCGTAGACACGCGGCGTGCCCGCGGTCATCTGGCGGGCGAGTCGCCGCAACTCCTCGTAGATCGGCGTTTCGAACCCGTCGGGGACCGACTCCGCCGCGAGGGCGAAAGAGAGAACCGCGGCGTGGGTCGCCGCCTGGACGGTTTCCATAGCCTCGTCGTGTTCCACGGCCGTCGTCTCGAGCAGTTCGTTCCCCCGTTGTTCGAGGGCCGCAAGTAGCTCGTCAGTTACCGGCCCCGAGCGAGCCCGGACGACGGCGATCGAGCCGGGTGCCCGCTCGGGTGCGAACAGCGGGTGCAGGCTCACGCGTTCCAGCTCCGGAGCGTGACGTTCCATCGCCGTGATCGCGGGCTCCATCACACCCGACACATCGACGATCGCTCGCTCGGCGCGGTCGGCCTGCGCGGCGATCGCATCGGTCACGTAGGCCATCGGCACCGCGAGACAGACGACGTCGAACGTCGTCTCCCCCTCGAGGTCGGTGACATCCCCTCCGACCGTCTCGGCCGCGGTCGCCGCCGCGTCTCGGTCGAGATCGGCGAACGTGACCCGGGCGTCGATCCCGTCCCCGAACCACGTCCCCATCGACCCCGCGCCGACGATCAGTACGTCCATCGCCCGCTCCTACCTGCCGACGTTGCAAAAGCCGTTCGATCCGACGGTTCGCATGACCGTTCGATCGCTCGAGACGAGGCGGTAACTTCCACACGTCGGTTGACATCGATGACTGGCGAGCGGCGTGGTCGACGGGCCGTCAAGCGTTCGGACCACCGCAGTTTGGGCCGGATTACTTGATCCCTCGAGACCGAACTGCGAGCGTGATGCAAATCGGGATCGTCGGTGCCGGGGCGGCCGCCGCGGCCGCGGCCCACACCATTGACGGAACGCCGACCGAGACGGAGATTACGGTCCTCGAGAAGTCCCGCGGACTCGGCGGGCGGGCTGCGACGAGGCGTCGCGACGACGTCGTCTACGAGTACGGCGCGAACTACGTCACCTCGGACGACGAGCGGGTGGTCGAACTACTGACGGAGACGCTCGATACCGAGGGACTGGTGGACGTGACCGACCCGATCTGGACGTTCGATCGCACGGGGAGGGTTTCGCCGGGAGACGACCGCGACGATCACAGGTGGACCTACCGACAGGGGCTGACCCAGATCGCGAAGCGACTCTTCGCTCGCACCGACGCGAGCGTCCACCGGGAGACGCGAGTGGAAACGCTGATTCGTGAACCCGACGGCGGAGGCGAGAGCTGGTGGCTCGAGGACGCGTCCGGAGCCCGCTGGGGCCCCTTCGACGCCGTGCTCCTGAATCCGCCGGCACCCCAGACGGCCGACCTGCTGCGGTCGGCCGACTGGTCGGGCGACACCGACGTGTGGGAATCCCTCACGGACGCCGTTGGGGCGGTCCCCTTCCGGACGATCTGGACCGGGGTCTTTCACTATCCGTTCGAACTCGAGCGCCCTTACTACGCGCTGGTCAACACGGACAAGGCCCACGAGATCGGCTGGGTCGCCCGTGAGGAGTGCAAACCCGGCCACGTCCCCGACGGCGAGTCGGTGCTGATCGTTCAGGCTAACCATGAGTGGTCGGTCGACCGCTACGACGAACGCCCAGCGGAGAACTGCGAGCGACTCGCGGCGATGACCGCAGACCTCGTTGGGGACGACCGCCTGCGCGAGCCTGACTGGACCGACTTTCAGGGATGGCGGAACGCGCTCGCGGAGGACGGCGTTCCCGTCGAACCGCTGGAACGTGCCGAACGCGAGGGGCTGTACTGTCTCGGCGACTGGGTCGCCGGCGAGGCTCGACTTCACGCGGCGCTTCGCAATGGGCTCGCGGTTGGCGATCGAGTCGCCGACGCCGGGTGAGACGGTCGGTTACAGGGCCGAAGTGGCCTCGTTCAGTACCGCGGTATCGACGAAGACGACCACGTGATCGCCGCTCTCGACTCTGGTCTCCCCCCGCGGGGTAATCAACTCCCCGTCGCGGGTGATCGCCCCGATGACGATCCCGTCGGGGAGGTCGGCCATCGTGTCACGGATCCGCGCGCCGGCGAGCACGCTCTCGGAACCGACCTCGATCTCGAGGACCTCGGCGCGGTCGGACTCGAGCATGGCGACGTTCTCGGTCTGTCGCTTGCGGGTGAAGCGGGTGATTTCCTCGGCGGTGACGAGTCGCGGGTTGACTCCGACGTCGATCCCGACGGTCTCGAAGAGGTCGACGTACTCGCCGGCCTCGACGATGCCGATGGTTCGCTCGACGCCGATCCGTTTCGCGAGCAGTGAGATCAGCAGGTTCCTCTCGTCGCCCTCGACCGCAGCGACGACGATGTCGGACTCGTCGACGTGTTCGCGGACGAGGAAGTCGATGTCCGTCGCGTCGCTTTGCAGTACCAGCGTCCTCGGCAGTTTCTCGGCCAGTTCCCGCGCCCGTTCGGGATCCCGTTCGACGAGCCGCGGCTCGAGCCCTTCGGCCTCGAAGAGCCGCGCCGTCTGGTAGCCGATCTCGGTGCCGCCGACGATAACGATCTCTTCGGCGTCCTCGAGGCCCGGTTCCGGCGTCAGGGTGCCCGCGAACTCGCGGACGTTCTCAACGGAACCGATAACGACGGCGGCGTCGCCAGCCTCGATGACCGTCTCACCGTGCGGGACGATGATGTTGTCGTCGCGCAACAGCGCCGCGAAGGTCAGCGACTCGAAGCGGTCGGCCTCGGAGACCGTCTCACCGGCAATCGGACTGTCCGGACCGACTTCGAACTCCGCCATCTGGACGAGGCCGTCGGCGAACGTCTCCACGTCGTGAGCGCCAGGCAAGCCGGCGATCCGGACGATCGTCTCGGCGGTCTGGAGATCCGTACAAACCATGAAATCGACGCCGAACGCCCCCATGGATTGCTCCCACGTCCGCAACAGGTTCGTCTTCGTGACGCGAGCGATCGTGAACGGCTCGGCGACGGCCTTCGCCGCCCCACAGATGACGATGTTCGTTTCGTCGATGTCGGTGCTCGCGATGACCAGACCCGCCTCCTCGATGCCGGCCTCCTCGAGCGTCCCGATGGCGGTTCCATCGCCCTGGATCGCCAGCACATCGTGAGAGTAGGTGACCGACTCGACCCGATCGGGATCCGTGTCGACCACGACGACATCGTGCTCGTCGTCGAGGCTGGCAGCGATGTTCGAGCCGACTTGGCCCGCACCGACGATGATCACTCGCACTGGCGGACCACCCGCGAGGGTCGCGGACGCGAACTGACGCTCCCGCTACTCATATCACTGGTGTCGTCACCGAGCAGTAAGTGGGTTTGGCATGAGTAAGGCAGGGGTGTCGTTAGCGGGTCCTCGAGCGAATGAGCCCGACGTAGCGGATTGGACGGTACGGACCAAGGAATGACCGCTTTCGGGATCGAAAAGAGTGCATCCGCGAGCGACCAACGGGAGCGAGCGCCCTTTGTAGCGTAGATTTTTGCGGCTTACGAGGGACGAGAGGCGTCCCTCGAGCCGTGCGAGCGGGCCGAAGGCCCGCGAGCAGAGAGCGGTTCCGAGCGAAGTCGTTCGAAAGACGTAAAGCGTCTTTCGTGCCCTTCAAAAGAGCGCTTTGCGCTCTTTTGGACCTCGCCGAGCGAAGCTCGGCTCAGTGACAAGAGACCTTCGGTCTCTCGAAGTACGAGGAATCCCGAGGCGCAAAAAGGTACGTCTACGGCATTTCGTGAACCGTCAACTCCACGTCCCGCGGCCGCCCCTCGATGTCCGCAACCAGCCGCTCGACGACGGTTTCAGCCTCGGCGAGCAGTTTGGGTTCCACCTTCCGAACGACCCAGTCCAGCGAGACGAGCCGCGGTAACGAAATCGCGTTCTCGTCCGCCGAGTGGGGATCGTAGACGGCCTCGAAGTAGATCCGACTCGCCGTCTCCACGTCCGTCGGCGCGGATTCGGGCTCCGATTCGACGCGCCACTCGCCGCGAGCGTCGAGATTGTTGACCAGTTCCCACGCGATCGACTCGGGCGCGGAAATATCGGTCACCCTCGAGCGGGCGGTGTAGCTGAGCTTCCACCACGCTAGTTTGAGGTCGTAGACGGAGCCGACACCCCCGTCCCCGTTGACGCGAACCTCCTTCAGGTGGTCCGTGTACCGCGGGTAGTCGGCAAACGACTGTACGTACGGAAACACCTCCTCGGGCGACCGATAGGCGAGCGTACTGAGGAGAATCCTGTCCACACCCGTCGTACGACGGATCCGAAAGTAAGGATTTCCATCCCATCGATTGCCGCTCAATCACTCGGCGTCGCCCGCGCTCCCTCCCCCTCGGTGTCGCCTCGAAGCGCATCGATTCGGTCGGCGATCGGCGGGTGATGGGTCGCGAGGCTGTAGAGCAGACCCGCCTCACGACGCGTGTCGTTCGCGTCGGCCAGCGTCTCGAGGGCCTTGCTGATCGCCTCGCGACCGGTCTCCCGGGCCGCGTACGCGTCCGCACGGAACTCCTGCCAGCGCGCGAGCCCGCCCAGCAAGACGACGTGGTAAAGCGCGTACAGCGCCATGAACGGCACGAAGAAGCCGACGAAACCAAAGCGCTCCTCGAGCCCGACGAGTCCGAACCGCTGGACGCCGAGGATCCAAGCTCCGAAGACGGCGACCGTCAGCAGGCCGCGCTGCCAGAGGTGGCGGCCGGCGACGTGGCCAAACTCGTTGGCGAGGATCGCGCGCAGTTCGTCGTCGTCGCACTCCGCGAGCAGGTAGTCGGTCAGAAAGACGTATCGCAGGCCGGGAACCGTACCCGCGACGAGCGCGTTCGCGATCTTGGTGGACTCGCCCTCAAGCAAGAAGAGTCCGCGGGGTCTGTAGCCCAACTCCGTACAGAGCCGTTCGACGCGCTCGCGGCGCTGCCCATCGAGCGAAACGCGATCCCGAAAGACCACGATCAGATACGGCGAGAGACCGAAGCTGGCGAAGACGATCGCGCCGAGGGTGGCGACGAGCACCGGGCCCGACGACCCGACGACCGAAATGACCGCGAGGAAACCCCCGACCCCGATCATCGCCGAGCCGACGGCGACCGCCATCACCGTGAGCGTGCCTTTCGCGACCCGCCACATCGACGCCGACGTCTCCCGGAGCGAGCGCACCGTGGGGTACGTGCCAAGGGCCATCGAGACGATCGGGATGGTGACGATCCCGAACGTGACCAGTATGATGGTACCGAACTCGAGAAGGGCGATGCCGAACAGTTCGACCCCGGCGGTCCCAACGGCGGCAGTCGCTCGCTCGATCAGTCCGAGGGAATACCCGGCCAGAATGGCGACGACTGGCAGTCCGAATCCACCGACCTGCTGGACTCGATTGAGTCGGTGCAAGCGGTCTTCGACCAGTTCGTCCATCGCCTCGACGCGGCGGGCGTACGCCCGAAACCCGAGGAACGGCCCGACCGCGAGGACGAGGACGAACGCAGCAGCGGCGAGCATAGTCGTCGATTCGATATCACAGATCAAAATAGTGTTGGGATTCACACACGACTTGGAGCCGTAATCCCTGCTGTGGGTCTGTAGCCAGAATCTGTCGGCGACGTCCGCTCAGTAGAAGTTATCTACGTATTGGTCCAGACCGGTCACCCGGCAGCGGTGGCGCGCGCTGTCGGCCGACCGAACGAGAGTGAGGTCGGTCGATGACACTGCGCGAGGGATGAGCGAACGAACAGAGTGAGTGAGCGAATCGGTTGGGGAGGGCGTGGCGATTCCCTGTTGCCACGGTAGCAGGACGCTTCGTCTCACTCATTCTCGCCAAAATCCACTGCTCCATTCACAACTGCCCGTGCACGAACAGCCGGCAGACGGCAACATTCTATACCCGCGGCCGGCAACGAGCGAACATGCGAGACATCTGTATCGTCGGCGGCGGCGTCGCCGGCCTCGCCGCCTCGATTTTCACCGCCCGCGCGGGACTGGACACCCTCGTCATCAGCGAGGGACCGAGTCCCTCGAGCAGCCGGACGCAGTCCGGCGACGACGGGGGCGAATCGATCCTCGCGCGCAACGCCAGCCTCGAGAACTATCCCGGCTTTCCGGACGGCCTCGACGCGCGCCGCTACCTGCGACTGAGCCGCGAACAGGCCCGCAACGCCGGCGCCGAGTTCGAACTCGGTCGGGTCACGAGCACGGCACTGGTCGACGAGACGGACCTCGAGGCCGGCTTCGTCCTCGAGACCGAGCGCGGCGAGCCCCTCGAGGCGCGGCGGGTGATCGCGGCCTCGTGGTCGGACAGCGAGTATCTCGTCCCGCTCGACGTGGGGCGCATCCAGCGCGGGAGCAAGCACTTCGTCGATACCGACGAGGCCGGCCGGACGGCCGTCGACGGCGTCTACGCTGCGGGCCGACTCGCAGAGGAGCCCCATCAGGCCATCGTGGCGGCGGGCCATGGCGCGAAGGTCGCCCTCGCCGCCATCCACGACTCTGACGTGAACTTCTATCACGACTGGGTCGCGCCGGACGGCTACTTCACCGGTCGCGGCCGCGAGGTGCCGCCGGGGTGTGAGGAGATCGACGACGCAGAACGGCGGGAACGAGACGAAAAAGCGAGAGCCCGCATGCTCGAGGCCTTCGAGGAACCGCTCGACGAAGAGCCGACGATGCACCCGAGCGTCGCGGAAGACTAGCAGTAGTTGGGTCCCTCCCGACAGTCGGTGACCAACAACCTGAACGGAAAGTACCAGTTTTGTTCAGTCTGCCCGTCAACATTTTGCCGAGCGACCGAGCGCCAGCGAGGGAGCGCAGAGCAAAATGTTGATTAAAAGCACTCCTCCCTCCCCTACGAGTCGGTCGTCGGCCCGCTCGCTCACCGACTCGCGGCCGTCGGCCGCTCGTCATATCGCGGCGCTACGCGCCGCGCCTTCGTTCGCTCGCGGTGAGTGCACACTTCTCCGCCTTCATCGAGCGTCCGTCACACGGTCAGTCTGCATAAAAACGCGCTACCAATACGGCTGTGTCAGGGGGAGGCGCGCCGGGCCGTATCCTTTTGCCGGCTGCCCGCGTCGAATCAATCGATGGAGGTCGCCATCCTCACCGTCGGCGACGAAGTGCTCGCCGGAGACATCGCGAACGCGAACGCCCAGTGGCTCGCGACCCGGCTGACCGACAGCGGTGCGACTGTCGATCAGATTCTGACGATCCCGGACGACCGCGAGCGCATCGCGGCGACGCTCGGCGAGTGGACGACCGCCCTCGACGCCGCTATCGTGACCGGCGGGCTCGGCGGCACCCACGACGATGTCACTGCCGACGCGCTCGCGAATGCCTTCGACCGCGAGCTGACCGTCGATGAGTCCGTCCGCCGTGATGTCCTCGAAACCGTCGCGAACTACCGGGACCTCGATCCGGAGACGGTCACGGCCGATGACTTGGACTTCGATGTCGACGCCTGGGCGGCGCTGCCCGAGGGCAGTCGGCCGGTACTCAATCCCGAGGGGCTCTGTCCCGGCTGCGTGCTCGAGAACGTCTACGCGTTCCCGGGCGTGCCCGCGGAGATGCGGGCGTTGTTCGAGCGCGTCGCCGCGGAGTTCAGCGGCGACGCCGTTTCACGGGTAGCGTACACGCCCCAGCCGGAGGGTTCGATGGCCGCGGCCATCGATGGCGTCCGCGAGCGGTTCGACGTGACGATCGGCAGCTACCCCGACACGGAGCGGCGAAACCGGCTGAAGGTGACCGGCACCGATCCCGAGACCGTCGACGCGGCGCTCGAGTGGCTCGCCGAACGAGTCGACCTCGACGTGAGCGAGTAAGCGAACCCGACCCGCGACGACGCCTCGCTACGCTTAACATACCCCGAGAGAGACTAGCAGACGAATGCTCGAGGGAGTCAACGTCGCGCTCGGGATCACGGGGTCGATCGCGGCCGTGAAGACGGTCGAACTGGCCCACGAGCTGCGACGCCACGGAGCGGCGGTTCGCGGCGTGATGACCGGCAGCGCGCAGGGGATCATCCACCCCTGGGCGGTCGAGTTTGCCACCGAAAACGAGGTCGTCACGGAGATCACGGGCGGCGTCGAACACGTCGATCTCTGCGGCTATGAGGGCTGGGCCGACGTATTCTTGATCGCACCCGCGACGGCGAACACCGTCGGCAAGATCGCGGGTGCCGTCGACGACACGCCCGTCACGACCTGTGCCACGACCGCGCTCGGTGCCGACACACCAGTCGTCATCGCGCCCGCGATGCACGAACCGATGTACGACCACCCCGGCGTGCTCGAGGCCATCGACACCGTCTCCGAGTGGGGCGTCGACTTCGTCGATCCCCGCATCGAGGAGGGGAAAGCCAAGATCGCGAGCGAGGAAGCGATCGTCTGCGACGTGGCCCGCGCGGCCGGCGACTGGCCGCTCGAGGGCGAGCACGTCGTCGTCACGAGCGGCGCGACGAGCGAGTCGATCGACCCCGTCCGGGTTATCACGAACCGGTCGTCGGGCAAGATGGGACGAGCGGTCGCGAAAGCCTGCTACGTCCGCGGAGCCGACGCGACGCTCGTTCACGACGGGCCCGACGTCCCCTACGCCGACGTTTGCGAGGTCGAGAGCGCAAGCGAGATGCTCGCGGCCACGCGCGAGGCCTGTACGGACGCCGACGCGCTCGTCTCGGCGGCCGCGATCAGCGACTACACTGTCGAGGGGAGCGACGAGAAGATCCGCTCGGGCCGGGAGCTCACGCTCGAACTCGAGCCCACGCCGAAGCTCATCGACGAGATTCGTACCGAATACCCCGATCTGCCGATCGTCGGCTTCAAGGCCGAGACCTCCGGTGACGACGGGGCGATGATCGAGCAGGCCAGAACAACCCTCGAGCGGGCCGATCTCGCGTTCGTCGTCGCCAACGACGCGAGCGTGATGGGGGCGGAGACGACGAGCGCGCTGCTCGTCCACGCGAGCGACGTTGCACGCTACGAGGGGACGAAAGCCGGGCTGGGTGGCGAGATCGCCGATTCGATCGCGGCGGTGCTCGGGGCGAGGCCGGCGACGGACTGAGCGTTCAGCGCGCCCGTCAGGAGAATTATATGGGTGGGGTTCATCCGACCGAACTAATGGGTATTCGACCTGGTTTGAACGCGATCGAACGACCGGAGTCGTCCGGGACCCCGAGGTGACCGACGTGGCGCAAATACATCGAACTGACGACACCCCCACCACCGACGACACCGACGGCGATGACGCGTCCGACGACGATCACGACGCGCCTGACGAACCGCTCTCCAAAGGCGAGGTCTTCGAGGTGTTGCGGAATCAGCGGCGTCGCTATATCTTGCAGTACCTCAAACAGGACGATCGACCCGTCGAACTCGGCGATCTCGCCCAGCAGATCGCGGCCTGGGAGTACGACACGACCCTTGAAGGCGTCACCCCCGAGCAGCGAAAGCGAGTCTACACGACGCTTCAACAGACCCACCTTCCGAAGATGGACGCAACCGGCATTCTCTGCTTCGACGCCAATCGAGGCGTCATCGAGGGGACCGAGCGAACCGGAGACATCAGCGTCTACCTCGAGATCGTCCCCGGCCGGGAGTTCGCGTGGCGCGAACTGTACCTTTCGCTGGGCGCGATCAGCTGTGCGCTGGTCGCCGCGCTGTGGCTGGAGATCTATCCGCTCACGCATCTCACGGAGCTGACCTGGACGGCCGCCATCGCGGGGACGTTCACGCTCACTGCGGTCGTCCACATCTACTACGAGCGAAACATGCGTCTCGGTCACGGCGACCAGCCACCGGAACTGAGCTACAGCGCCGACGACTGACCAGTCTTCGAACGGTCCGGCAGCCCGAAACTGGCGGCAATCGTCCGGTCGAGAAATATCGCGATTCACACCCTCGGATCGTCAACTTTTACTCCGCGACGGTTCGACCCACAGCATGGATCAGCTGAAGCAGTCCCTCCTCGAGGCCCCGATCATCGAGAAGAACGGCTATCACTACTTCGTGCACCCGATCAGCGACGGGCTCCCGAAACTCGATCCGGGGCTACTCCGCGAGATCGTCATCCGAATCATCCGGAAAGCCGAACTCGAGGAAGTCGATCGGATCGTCACCCCCGCGGCGATGGGTATTCACATCTCCACCGCCGTCTCCCTGATGACCGATATCCCGCTGACCGTCATCCGAAAGCGCAAGTACGGCCTCGAGGACGAAGTCGCGATCTCCCAGAAGACCGGCTACTCGGAAAACGAGATGTACATCAACGACGTCCGCGAGGGCGAGCGCGTCCTCGTCCTCGACGACGTCCTCTCGACGGGCGGCACGCTCGCGTCGGTGCTCACTGCGCTCGACGAGATTGGCGCGGAGGTCGTCGACACGGTCGCCGTGATCAAGAAGGTCGGCGGCGAGAACAAGGTCGACGACGCCGGGTACGACGTCAAGACGCTCATCAACGTCGACGTCGTCGACGGCGAGGTCGTCATCGTCGACGAGGACGGCGACAACTGACGGATTACGCTCCGGTCTGATCGATCTCGAGACCCAGTGCGACCGACCGAAAGTGCGGTTTCACGAGCGCCGACATCCCCAGTTATTCATGCATCGAGCTTACTCGTGAATTCGAACGCGTCCCGGGGACGTGCGTACGCGGCGTTCCGTCTCGTTTCTCTGTTGGCTCAGTACTCGTGACCGCGAGCGGTCGGTCGTGTTTTGCTTGCCACGATGTCGAAATTCATTAATACAAAATCACAAGCAGCAGAAGGCATAGATAGTTTTTGTGCATGGTCGTTAGAAATTATGCAATAAACTCCAATTGTGGGCAAAATAGTTGGCGATAAGTTTATAACATGTGTCTTGTTACTGGTTGTCTATGTCCGATATATCGGATGGACAGAACGTAGAAGCGTCTCGACGGCGAATGCTCACTCTCCTCGGCGGAAGCGCATCGGTCGGACTCGCCGGCTGTTCGGCCCTCCTCAGCGGAGACGACGAGGAAGAGGAAACCGATTTTGAGGTGAGCGAACACGCGGACAAAGCACAGGCCGCCTGGGAGCGAATCGTCAACAATCCCGGCCCCGATGCTAAGGAAACCCGCACTGAGGCCTATATCGAGATCGAGGAAGCCGTTCGGGACGACATGGTCTTGCTCCCGCTATTTCACAACAAGCGCGAGTTCTTCTGGTACGACAACGTCGACATTCCGAAAGTCGGTTCCCTCGGCCGTTCGTACCTGCAGCACAACCGAACGACGGTAGACGGGGACACCGAACTGAACCTGATCAGTGCCAGCTTCGACGAGCTAGATCCGGTCATGTCGACCGATTCCGCCTCCAGTGAGGTCATCACTCAGCTCTACGAGACCCTGACAGCCTATCCGGCGGGCGTCACCGAAGTCGAGAACAAGCTGATCGAGTCCTTCGAGACGTCCGAGGACGGCCTCACGTGGACGTTCACGCTCAAAGATGACGTCCAGTTTCACGACGGGCGGGAGCTGACGGCCGACGACGTCAAGTACTCGTTCCGCCGACTCGCCGAGTCCGAGTACAGCGAACGAACGAACTTCGTCACGGAGTCGACGGACGGGCTCGGTATCGAGCACGAAACGGACGACGAGGGCGGTGTCGTCCCCGACTCCCTGGGAATCGAGATCGTCGACGACCGCACGTTCGAGATCACGCTTCACTCGCCGAACCCGACCGTACTGGAAGTTCTCACCTATACCGGCTTCGCCATCGTTCCCGAGGGGACCGTCGGCGATATCGAGGGGTACGACGGTGAGGTCTCCCACGACGAATTCCGGACCGATATGGCAAACGGGACCGGCCCCTTCGAGTTCGACGAGTTCAATCCCGGCGAGGGAATGCGAGTTGTTCGCAACGACAACTACTACGGGACCGTTGCGAGCGTCGAATCGGTTCACTGGTCGATCAACGAGGATCCCGAGTCGAAATTCACCTACGCGATGGAGAAGAACGCGGACTTCTTCGAGATTCCGACCTCGCAGTACGATCCCGACCTCATCGACGCCGAGACCGACGACCGCGGCCGGGAATCGGGTACGTACGGGGAGTTCGAGAACGGCGAGACGACGAACTATCTCGCGATTCCCGAACTCTCGACGTTTTACTTCGCGTTCAACGTCACCAACGTTCCACGACCAGTCCGTCAGGCGGTCGCGTACGTCACGAACCACGAGGAAATGATCAACGACATCCTCCTGAACCGCGGCTTCGAGGCGTTCAGTTTCACGCCGCGGTCGATGTGGCCCACGGGGCAAGACGGCTACGAGGACTGGGTCGACGAGTGGCCGTACGGCGTCAACGAAACCGATCGGGAGAGCGCAGCAGACGTCCTCGAGGAGGCGGGCTTCACCGAGGACGATCCGTTCGAGATGAAGGCAGAGACCTACGAGTCCTCCCCCGCTTTCGGGGACATGGCCGAACTGATCCGCAAGAAGCTCTCCGGTATCGGCGTCGAAGTGGACACTCAGGTGACGAATTTCTCGACGCTCCAGCAAAACGGTGAGGACGGCAGCCTCGAGATGTACTCTCTCGGCTGGGGGTGGAGCTGGCCGGACGTCGCCTACGGCCACTTCGGCTTCGAGCCGAAGAACACCGACACTTCCAAGATGCCGAACGAAGCGAACGGCTACTACCTCGACTGGCAAGCGAACCTGGAAGACGAGGCCTGAGAGGCACACTGCCGTTACGGCCAGCCCCGCCCTCTAACGAGTGAAATCGGAATATTCAGCGACATATGAAAACGCCAGATTGTTAGACGACTATGGTGGATTGGTTACAAAACGCTCTCCGAAGGATACGTGACGTATCATGAGTCGGTGGAGATACTTCTTCAAACGACTCCTGCTTTCGGTTCCGGTCCTCTTCTCCGTAATGACGTTTATCTTCGTTCTGTTACGGATGGGACCGGTCGATCCCGTCGCCGCGAGGCTCGGTCCCGAAGCGTCGGGAGCCGAAGCCGAGCGAATGCGCGAGCGACTCGGACTCAACGACCCGCTCTGGGAGCAGTACCTGGACTTCGTCTGGGACTTCCTGACCTTCGACCTGGGGCAGTCCTGGGTCGTCTTCGGCGACATGGACGTCGTCGAGATCATCTCCTTTGCGGGTCCGCCGACGCTCTGGCTCGGCTTCTGGGCGATCCTGCTTCCGTTGTTTGTCGGAATCCCGCTCGGGTTCTACGCCGGCCTGCATCCCAACAGCGGTGGCGACTACATCGCCTCCGTGAGCGGCATCCTCTGGCAAGCGATGCCGAACTTCTGGCTGAGTATCATCTTCCTCGCCATCCTCCGCAAGACCAAAGAAGGCGGCTGGTTCGGGTTCGACTGGTATACGTTCGGCCCGGATATCAGGAGCATTACGGGGACGCCCGATCTGGCGTTCTTCACGGCCAACGGTATCGATTGGGGCGCACTCGCCGGTGACATCAAGCTCATCCTCCCGCCGGCGCTAGTCCTCGGATCGGCCTCGATGGCCGCGGAGCTCCGTATCGGGCGGACGGCCGTCCTCGAGACGATCAACTCGAACTACGTCGAAACGGCCAAAGCGAAGGGACTGCCCAACCGCATCATCGTCTGGAAACACGTCTTTAGAAACGCGCTGATCCCGCTGGTTCCGGTCATCACGAACGAGGCGTTCCTGCTGATCGGCGGCTCGGTCATCGTCGAGTATATCTTCAACATCAACGGGCTCGGTCGGATTTTCTTCCAGGCGACGGTACAGGGAGATCTACCGCTCGCAGGCGCGCTGTTATTCATCTTTACACTAATAATCATCTTGCTAAACATTCTACAGGACCTCCTGTACACGATAATCGATCCGCGAGTGGGGTACGAACGATGAGTTTGAACGAGTCATTCGAAACGGACGATCCGGCAGACGAAGAGACATCGCTCCGCGAACGTGTCGCCGCGAACCCCCGTCCTGCACGGGGCTGGCTGATCGGTACCGCCCTGCTGATCGCACTCGAGTTCGGCCGGTATATGGGCTGGGTCAGCGGTCTCGTTGGAGCGGTCAAGTACGTCATCGACTTGGTGGCGCTGATCCCGAGCTGGATCGGGGACTCGGTCGGCGAAGCGACCGTTCCACTGATCGGCTACCTCGCGACCGACGCCGTCTCACTGACCATCCTGTTCGGCGTCTCCGTTCTCCTCACGAGGGCCGCTCCGTGGACCGCCGCGGACCGGTTCGATTTCGGCGTGAGTCGTCGTCTCGCGCGCTTCCTCGAGCGAGTCGTTCTGACCGTCGTCCTTGCCGGGCTCGCAGCGTTGCTTGCGTTCACGCCGGTCGGCGGGCTCGTCAGCGGCGCGATCGACGGCGTCTTTAGCACGCTCTCGTCCATCCCGACGCTCACCAGTCACGAGGTTATCTCGAACCAGGGTCACAGGACGCCTGACGGCGGTTGGGAGGGAACGTTCCTCGGTCAGTCTCCGGCGGTGTCGTGGGGCATTCGGGTGGTGTTCGTTTACGGGTACGCACTCGCCGTGATCGCCTGGGCCTGGAAGGGATACAACGTCTTCCGGGATCACTACCGGCAAGCAGACTGGACACCGCGTGACGACACGCTCCATCGATTTCGGAACCACTATTGGGGACTGTTCGGGCTGATCGTCGTGCTCATGTTCTTCGTCACGGCCCTCTGGGCGCCGGCCGTCAGTCCGGTGACGGCCGAGCAGAACATCAAATCGCCCTACGAGTACGAACTCGAATATCTCGACGACGACGGTGAGGTGACGACGGTCACGCCCGGTCGGGCAAATCTCAACACCAAGTCGAACGGACAGAACACCGTCGGACCGGGGAGTTACGACGATTACGACCGCTGGGCACCGCTCGGGACGACATCGGCCGGGCAGGACCTGCTCACCCACATCGCTTACGGAGCGCAGACGTCGCTGGTCATCGGACTGCTCGCCATCGGTCTCGGCGGGCTTATCGCGGTCACGATGTCGCTGGTAACGGCGTACTACAAGGGGCTCGTCGACATTCTGACGGTGATCACGAGCGACACGATCATCTCCATTCCAGCGTTCCTGCTCGTCATGATGATATCGGTTATCTTCCAAGACGGGAACCACCCACTCGCGGAACCACTCAACGGCGGGGTCCTTCTGGGACTGATCTTCGCGTTTGTCTACTGGCCGGGGATGTGGCGAACGATCCGCGGCCCGTCGTTACAGGTCGCAGAGGAGGAGTGGGTCGACGCCGCGCGGAGCTACGGACAGACGCCCGCGAACACGATGCGCAAGCACATGGCCCCGTACATCGCGGGATACATAATGATCTACGGCTCGCTGCTGCTCGGCGGGATCATCATCTCGACGGCTGCGCTGTCGTTCCTCGGGCTGGGTATTAACTCGCCGACGCCCGAGTGGGGACGGCTCGTCAGTGACGGCAGAGCGTTCGTCTCGACGTCGTCGTGGCACGTCGCCACCATCCCCGGACTGATGATCGTCCTCGTGGTTACCGCGTTCAACGCGCTGGGTGACGGACTCCGCGATGCGATCGATCCGGAGGCCGATACCGGCGGGACCGACGACACCGGTACTGCGGCCGCCGGAGGTGGTGGGTAATGTCGACCGATCCCACCGCCGAACCGATTCTCGACGTTCGGAACCTCCAGACGACGTTCTTCACCGAGAAGGAGACAATCAGGGCCGTCGACGACGTCTCGTTCGACATCCGTCCGGGCGAGACCGTCGGGGTCGTCGGCGAGAGCGGTTCCGGAAAGAGCGTCACCGCCCGATCGATCATGGGGCTCGTCGATTCGCCCGGACGGACCCTTCAGGGCAGTAGTGTCCGCTTTACCCACCTCGAGACGGTGCGCGACTACGCCTCGAAATTCCCCGATAGGACCGTCGATATCGACGCGCTCAGAGCCGACTACGATCCGGTCGCTCTGTTCGGCCGGGACGCAATCGAGATCACGCCGACGGCGTTCGGGTACGAACGCGCCGCGTCCGTGCCACTCGAGGACGTCCTCGCGGCCGGCTACGGCGAAGAACTCGGCCTCGTTGACGATGATCCCGCTGTGCTCGTCACGGAGGGGAGCATCGACTCTCCGACAGATATCACGGACGGGTTCGTCGAACTCACTCACCTCGGTGGGAAAGCACAGCGACTCATGCGAGGCGGCCGAATCGCGATGGTGTTCCAGGATCCGTTAACGAGCCTCAACCCCGTCTACACGGTCGGCAATCAGATCAAGGAAGCGCTCAGGTTGCACCAGGGACTGCGAGGCGAGGCGGCGACTCGGGAAGCTGCCGAGTTGCTCGAGGCCGTCGGAATCCCCGACGCGCGCCGTCGCGTCGGCGAGTATCCCCACCAGTTCTCCGGCGGGATGCAACAGCGGGCCGTCATCGCGATGGCGCTGGCCTGTGAACCGGAGGTGCTGATCTGTGACGAACCGACGACTGCGCTCGACGTGACGATCCAGGCCCAGATCCTCGACCTGCTTGCGGATCTACAGGAGGAACGGGATCTCGCGATGCTATTCATCACGCACGACATGGGCGTCATCGCGGAGGTCGCGGATCGAGTGAACGTCATGTACGCCGGCGAGGTCGTCGAAACGGCCGACGTGAACGCACTGTTTGCGGATCCGAGTCACCCCTACACCCGCGGATTGTTACAATCGATCCCGGGACGACAGCCCGGAGACCGGCTCCAGACGATCGAAGGGAACGTGCCGACGCCGAACAAGCCGGCGACCTCCTGTCGGTTCGCGCCACGGTGCCCGAAGGCGTTCGACGAGTGTGACGCGGTTCATCCCGTCTCGGTTCCGGTCGACGGCGATGGAGACGATCACACCGCGGCCTGTCTGCTCTCCCCCGAACACCTGTCGACCGACGAAGCGATCGCCCGGCATCGGCGACGAAACGCGAAACGGAACGGAGGCGATACCGAATGAGTCAAGAAGTGAGCCAGAAGCAGACGCCGACCGAGACCGACGTATCGACCGAGACCGACGGGGACGTGATGATCGACGTTCGAGACCTGCGAACCTACTACGACGACGGGGGTCTGTTCGGCGGAACGCCGGTCAAGGCCGTCGATGGCGTCACGTTTGATATCCATCGTGGCGAGACGCTCGGCCTCGTCGGTGAGTCCGGCTGTGGCAAGACGACGCTCGGGCGAACGCTCCTCCAACTCGAGGATGCGACCGGCGGCGAGGTCCGGTTCGACGGCGTGGACATCACGTCCCTCGCCGGCGACGAACTCCACGAGTGGCGACGGAACGCGCAGATCGTCTTCCAGGATCCCGAATCGAGCCTCAACGACCGAATGACGATCGGTGAAATCGTCCGCGAACCGCTGGACGTCCACGACTGGGAGACGTCCCGGGATCGACAAAAGCGAGTCAAGGAACTACTTGACACCGTCGGTCTCCAGCGTGAGCACTACTATCGCTACCCCCACCAGTTCTCCGGCGGCCAGCGTCAGCGGATCAGTATCGCCCGCACCCTGGCGCTCGAGCCGGATTTCGTCGTTCTCGACGAACCGGTCTCGGCTCTCGACGTCTCCGTGCAGGCCGAAATCATCAACCTGCTCGAGGATCTGCAGGACGAGTTCGGGCTGACGTACCTGTTCATCGCTCACGACCTCTCCGTCGTCCGACACATCTGCGACCGAGTCGCGGTGATGTATCTCGGGAACGTCATGGAAATCGGACCGACGGAGGAACTGTTCACCGAGCCGGCGAACCCGTATACGCACTCGCTCCTGTCCGCGATTCCGGAGCCTGACCCGACCGTCGACCGGGATCGAATCACGCTTCACGGGACGCCCCCCAATCCCCGATATCCACCCTCCGGGTGTCCGTTCAGTACGCGCTGTCCGGCGCGCATTCGTCCGAAAGCGTATCGGGACCTCGACGACGAGCTCTGGACCCGACTCAACGCGCTCCGAGACCTCCTCAACGAGCGCGACCGCGCGGAGAGATCGGTCCGCGAGCGACTCCGCGCGATAGTCGGGAGCGACACGCGCTTCGGGACCGTCGAGGAGACGTACGACGAACTGTTCGGCGAACTTGAGGTGCCCTCACACGTTCAGTCGGTGCTGGACGAGATCGCGGCTCACGTTCGCGCTCACGACGAGAGCGAGGCGCTCACCGTGTTCGACGAGGAGTTCGGCAGCGTCTGTGACGGCGAACCGCCGACGTATCACGCGATGGACAACGGAGACCATCAGAGTTACTGCCATCGCCATACCGACGACTACCGGGCGGTAGACGCCGCGATCGAGAACCGCCACGGGTGACGATGGCACCGACCGACTCGCCGGATGATCGTCTATGGGTGCTCGTTCGCGTTTGGGTAGACGCGTTCATGTACGCCCTCGCCGTGGCGGGGCTCACCGGTTTCGGTGCGCTGGTACTCGGAATCGCAACCGGTGGCGGACTCGTCCGTTCAAAGGTGCTGTTGTTCACCATCGGCTGGGTGCTCATTGTCTACGCCGTTGTGCGGCTGTGGCCGACCTCCCCAGATGACGTGGGCATCCCATCGAAGGGGCGGTACGGGGAATCGCTGCCGGAGTTTCACGATACGACGCGGTTTCAGGCGTTCGTCCGGACGCTTCCCCCCGTCCGATGGATTCGGGCACCGCCGCCAGAAAAACGGGTGACGATCCCGGGAAAACTACTGTTCGGGGGCCTCCTGATACTGTTGCTGTCGTTTCTCATGGAAGCGGTCTTCGGAGTCGGCTGAATTAGAGCGTTTCTCCGGAAAGAGTTAACAAACTCCTCCGATGACAGGGAGATATGCACGACGATATCGACGCTCCAGATCCCAGCTCTATCCGACGAAGGGATTCACAGGGCGTCCAGACGGAAGCCTGGAAACGGACGCTCGAGGAGACGGACGCGATCGCCGAGCAGCGCCGCGACGACGGCTGGGAGGTCGTCACCGTCAGGACCGCACACACCGACACCGTGAGCCGCGATATGGGCGACGATGAGACGTTCGGACTCGTCCACGTCCTCCCGAATAATTACGTCGACGAGTTTACTGCCGCCTTCGACAGTGACGAGTTTACCGAGTATCTGGCGTACGGGACCGCTGTCGACGGGTTCATGTTCGTCGTGACGGAGTTCATCGATCCGGAGACCGAGCGATCGATCTTGCTCCCCAGTCGGTACGACATGGCACTCGCCGACGGAATGGTCTCGTCCGCGACGGATGAGGGCGTGCTGTACACGCACGTAAAAACTATTGATGGAACGATTCTCGGCACGTTCGAACACGAGGAATTCGCCCCGCTCGTCTCCAGACCGGACGCATAGCAGCCGTTGCAGCGATTCTCTTCGCTCTTCCGACAGGGAATCGCACCGATTACGGAATCCCGGTGTTCCGAATGCGCCCGTTCGACGTCTGCAACTTGCGTGGCGTGATCGCGCCAGTACGTGTGACCCCTAGCGAACACAGCGCTGTACTCGCCAATTCAGTCGCAGTCGTTAAGCCGGTCGCCACCGCTGGTACGACGTGAAGACGCTCGACGCGATCAACGAGACCGTCACGTGAAACGCGTCGGAACGCCAACTATGATAGGAGAGAGAACAGCGCTACTATCGGGTCGGAAAACGGCGGCCGATCGACCGCTGGAAGCGGTATCGAGAGCGAACGCATACACGCAGCACAAGGAATATGTCACCCCGATTTGAACGCTTTGGACATGGTAGGAAATAGTGTCGGGCCGGGTGAACGCGGCCGTCTGCGACGGCGTTCACTCCTAAAAGGTGCGGGGGCGGCCGGGATCGCGGGACTCGCGGGCTGTATCAGACCCAACAGCGTCACGGCCGACGGTCCGGCCGAGGAGCTGATACAGGAGGGGTTCGAGGCGGCGGACGTCGAGCCGCCGTTCGAAACCACGATCGCTATTACCGAAGACGAGGAACGAAACAAGTTCGCACAGCTTCTCCGGAGCGAACTCAACGAAACTGGCTTTTTCGATATCTCGATCACCTCGCAGGATTTCGGCTCCCACGTCGATATGATGTTCGCCGCGGCCGAGCAAAATGAAAACGCCATGTTCGTCTCGAGCTGGACCGGCGGCTGGGATCCGAGCAACTACGTCGACATGCTCTTTCACTCGGACGATCACACGCCGAACGGGTCCAACATCGGCCACTACTCCGACGAGACCGTCGACGAGTACATCGACGCCGGCCTGACCGAAACCAATTACGAGGACCGCGTCGAGATCTACCGAAACCTGCAGGAGGAACTGGTCGGCGACTCGCCGGCGTCGTTCGTTCGCTTCAGCGAAGCGACTCACGTCTGGGACGGCGACATCGTCAGCGGCTGGGAGACCTATCCGCTTCGGCCGGGGACGTACTACGCGATATACGCACCCTGGGCCGGCGTCTACACCGAGCTCGAGGAGGGATCCGAGTTCGTCGGCGACCTCGGGAGCGACGTCACGAACTACGATCCCATCGCAATAAACGGGACCGTCTCCAGTCAGGCGACGGCGCTGCTCTACGAGCAACTCGTCGGCGTCGACTTCGACGGCGAGATTCAGCCGATGCTCGCCACCGACTGGGAGCGCATCGATGACGAGCAAACCGACGGGATGCGCTATCGGTTCTCCCTCCGCGAGGGCGTTCGCTTCCACAACGGCGAGCGACTTACCGCGGCTCACGTGAAAGAGTCGCTCGAGCGCTACGAGGGAACGCCGCGAGCGAACGACGTCTACGACTGGTACGAGACCAGCGAGGTCGTCGACGACGAGACGATCGAGATCAGTTGCTCGCGGGAGTACGGTCCCTTCGAGAGCGCGCTGTTCAACGTCTCGATCGTTCCGATGGCGGTGATCGACGGCGAACACGACCTCGAGTCGGAACCGATCGGAACCGGCCCCTACCGGTTCGTCGAACACGAGAGCGACGACCACTGGCGAATGGAGCGCTTCGACGATCACTGGTTCGAGGGGAGCGAAGCGGTCCCCGAGAGGGCACCGATCGAAACCGTCACGCTCGAGATTATCACCGAGAAGTCGTCCCGACAGGGCGCACTCGAGGCCGGGAACATCCACTTCAGTTACGGCGTGCCGTCGGCGAGCGTCGCAGACTTCGAGAGCGACGCGGCCTACGGCGTCGGTCGCCACGTCGGCGGCGGCTTCGATATGGTGATCTACCCCACCTACCGCGCGCCGTTTTCCGAGCGGTCGGTCCGTCGCGGCTGTAACATGTTGCTTCCGCGCGAACGAATCCTCGAGAACGTCTACCGCGGCATCGGCCAACTGGCGTACACGCCGATCTCACCGCTGCTCGAGGGGTACGCGAGCGAGTCGTTTCAGGAGGCGATCGCCAACGAGTACGTCCGTCCGAACTAACGTTCACACTCTACTCCCACCAATGACGCTCGGCCGATACGTCTGGACGCGGTTGTTGGTCACCGCGCCGGTCCTCTTCGGCGTCACCGCACTGACCTTTTCGTTCGTCCACCTGTTACCGGGCGACGCGGTCGACGCGATCATCGGTTTTCAGGACGTTAGCCCGGCGGTCGAGGCGTCGATCCGGGCCGAGTACCACCTCGACCAGCCGGTCTGGAAACAGTACGTGCTGTGGCTGGGCGACGCGGCCACCCTCGAGTTCGGCGAGTCGCCGATCACCGGTCGCGACGTCTCGGCGACGATCGGTCGCCGACTCCCCGCGACGCTCGCGCTCGGCGGGGCCGCGTGGCTGCTCGCGCTCGCGGTCGGGATTCCCGCGGGGATCGTCGCCGCCGTCAGGGAGGGCGAGCCGGCCGACGAACTCGGGCGGATCGCGGCGCTGGCCGGGATCGCGACGCCGAACTTCTGGCTCGGCCTCATCCTGTTGTTCGTCTTCAGCGTTCGGCTGGGCTGGTTTCGCGTCATCCCGCCCGACGCACCGCTCGCGAGCCTCGCGATGGCGAAGTTCATGCTCCTGCCGACGATCACGCTCGGGACCGCCTCGGCCGCGCTGATCACGCGCCTGTTGCGGTCGTCGATGCGCCGGGAACTCGACGCGGCCTACGTCCGGACCGCACGCGCGAAGGGGCTCTCCGAACGAACGGTGATCCTGAAACACGTCCTGCGAAACGCCCTGCTTCCGGTCGTCACCGTCGCCGGCCTCCAGCTTGCCTTCCTCGTCGACGGCGCCGTCGTCGTCGAACAGATATTCTCCTGGCCGGGCATGGGGCGGCTCCTGGTCCGGTCGATTCTCCGTCGTGACTACACCGTCATCCAGGCGGCCGTCCTCGTCATCGGCGTCGCGATCGTGATCGCGAATCTGCTCGTCGACATCGTCTACGCGATCCTCGATCCGCGAATTCGATACTGACCAATGAGCGACCGACATCCCACCACCCAGCGCGGCCGGATTCGCATCGTCGGCTTCGACGACGCCGTCGCGGACCAGCAAGCGGGTGATCGAGAAAACGACGATGACGACGACACAATAGCGACGGGACCTATCGACAGTTCGACGACCCCCGGGGAGACCACGACGGAGACAGAGTCAGAACCCGATCGGCCGAGACGTCGCCTCGAGGACGCGTGGCGTCGGTTCCGACGGAACCGAACGGCGATGGCCGGGCTGGGAGTGATCGTCGTCATGGCGGTGCTGGCCGTCTTCGCCAGACCGATCGAGGTGTCGACGGCGGAAGTCACGATCACGCTCCAGCCGTTCTCGCTGGCACCGTACGATCCGTCCGCGATGTTCGTCGGCCCGGCGAACGCGCCGCCCTCTCGAGCGCATCCCTTCGGCACGGACTGGGCGGGCCGCGACCAGCTCTCGCGGGTCCTCGTCGGCGGCCGGTACACGCTGGGAATCGGGCTCGTCGCCGTCGCGCTGGCGCTTTGCGTTGGCGTCCCCCTCGGGGCGATCGCAGGCTACTTCGGCGGCTGGATCGACGAGGCGATCATGCGACTCGTCGACGTGCTGTACGCCTTCCCGTTTCTGGTGCTGGCGATCGCGATCGTCCCGATCCTCGAGCCGATACCGGTCCTCGGCGGCGGCTTCTGGACGGTGGTGCTGGCGCTGGCCGTCACCGGCTGGATCGGCTACGCGCGGCTGTTGCGCGGCGAGGTCCTCTCGGTTCGAGAACGCGAGTACGTCACGGCCGCGAGAGCGCTCGGCGTCCCCGACCGGACGGTCATCCGCAGACACGTCGTCCCGAACGCCGTCGCCCCCGTCGTCGTCCAGGCGACGCTCAACGTCGGCACGGTCGTCCTCACCGCGGCGGCGCTTGGCTTCCTCGGACTCGGCCTCGAGCCCGGGAGCGCCGAGTGGGGTGCGATGCTCTCCCAGGGCCGGAGTTCGCTCGTACAGGGCCGCTGGCACATCACCGTCTTTCCCGGGCTCGCGATCTTCCTGTTCGTGCTGGCGATCAACCTCGTCGGTGACGGGATCAACGACGCGCTGGACCCCCACCGGGACGTGAGCGACGAACGGAGGCGGCTGCGCTGATGGCGCTACTCGAGGTGGATGATCTCGTCGTCCAGTTCTATACCGAAAACGGCGTCGTCCGGGCGGTCGACGGCATCAGTTACGAGATCCGCGCGGGCGAGACGCTTGGACTCGTCGGGGAAAGTGGGGCCGGCAAGAGCGTCGCCAGCCTCGCGTTGCTCCGGCTGATCGACTCCCCCGGCGAGGTCGTCGGCGGCGAGATCAGGTTTCGTGGACGGGACATTCTCGAGCTATCGGCCGACGAGATGCGCGGGCTCAGGGGCGACGAGATCGCGATGGTCTTCCAGGACGCGGGCGCGGCGCTCAACCCAGTCTACACCGTCGGCGAACAGATATCGGAGGCAATCCGTACACACGAGGCCGTCACCGACGAGACGGCTCGCGACCGCGCGATTGCGCTCCTCGAGCGGGTCGGAATCTCTGATCCGGCCGCCCGATATTCGGACTACCCCCACGAGTTCTCCGGTGGAATGCAACAGCGGGCCGTCATCGCGATGGGGCTGTCCTGCGATCCCGCCCTGCTCGTCTGCGACGAGCCGACGACCGACCTCGACGTCACTGTTCAGGCAGGGATCCTCGAGTTACTCGCGGATCTCGCGCGGGAGTCAGAGACGGCGATCCAGCTGGTCACCCACGATCTCGGCGTCGTCGCCGAGATCTGCGATCGGGTGCTGGTGCAGTACGCCGGCGAGATCGTCGAGCGCGCGCCGGTCGAGGAGCTGTACTACGACCCCAAACATCCCTACACCGTCGGGTTGCTGGCCTCGATCCCCCGGCTGGGCGACGGCCGCGGGCGCCTGACGACCATCCCCGGGACGACCCCCGACCTCGTCGATCCGCCGACCGGCTGCCGGTTCCACCCGCGCTGTCCGTATGCGGAGGACGTCTGTGCCAGACGTCGTCCGCCGCTCGTCGAGACGGAGTCGGGATCGCCGGACGACGGCGATCCCGACACCCACGCCGCCGCCTGCCTCGAATACACCGGCGACCTCGAGGACGGACTGGACTACGAGGTGCAGGTGCGGGACGAATCGGATGAATCGACTGAGTCGAACGAACCGGACGAACGCCGTCTCGGCGGGAACGACGGCGCGGAACGGACCCGCGAACGCGACCCGACGGGTGATCCGCGATGACGACGACCGACGATCCGCTGATTCGCGCCGAGGGGCTCGAGAAACGCTACACGACGGCTGACGGGTTTTTCGATCAACTGCTCGGGCGGCGCGAAACGGTTCGGGCGGTCGACGGCGTCGACCTCGAGATTCGCACCGGCGAGACGCTCGGGCTGGTCGGCGAGAGCGGCTGCGGCAAGACGACGCTCGGCCGGGCGCTCGTCCGACTGCTCGAGCCGACTGCGGGCTCGATCACCTACCGCGACACCGAACTGACCGAGTGCTCCCGGTCCGAACTCCGGGCGCTGCGATCCGAGATTCAGTACGTCTTTCAGGATCCCCTCGCCAGCCTGAACCCGCAGCTGACCGTCGCCGACATCGTCGGCGAGGCCCTCGCGGTTCACGACGTCGTTCCGCCGGAGCACCGCGACGAGCGCGTTCGAGAGCTCCTCGAGACGGTCGGGCTGCAAGCCAATCACGCGAGCCGGTACCCTCACGAGTTCTCGGGCGGCCAGCGCCAGCGGATCGGCATCGCCCGCGCGCTCGCGGTCGAACCCGAGTTCGTCGTCTGCGACGAGCCGGTGTCCTCGCTCGACGTCTCCGTACAGGCCGGGATCCTCAATCTGCTCTCCGATCTCCAGGAGGAGTTCGGGCTTTCCTACCTCATTATCACCCACGACCTCTCGGTGGTCGAGCACATCGCCGACCGGGTGGCCGTGATGTATCTCGGCGAACTCGTCGAAACCGGGACGACCGCCGAGATCTTCGACGCACCCTCTCATCCCTACACCGAAGCGCTGCTGTCGGCGATCCCCGAACCCGACCCCTGCTGGGCGGGCGATCGGATCGTCCTCGAGGGGGCAGTTCCCTCCCCCACCGATCCCCCGTCGGGCTGCCGATTTCACACGCGCTGTCCACGGGTCATCCCGCCCGCCGAATATAACCTCGAGACGGACTCCTTCCGCTCGATCATGGCGCTTCGAACGCGGCTCACCGAGGTGGACGCCGACGCAGGACTCGAGGCGCTCCTCCCGCGCCCCGACGCCAGCCGGGATGCCACTGCGGCGATCCGGGACGCCAACGGGATCCCCCACCAGCTCTCCGATCCGGACGCGGAGGCGGCTCTCGCGGACGCGCTCGAGGGCGCCGCGGCCGGCGATTTCGAGGCCGCACGGGATCGGCTCGCATCGGCGTTCGAGACGCCCTGCGAGACGACTAAGCCGGCGCTCGAACCAGGAACGGCCGACCATCCGATCGCCTGCCACCGGTTCGACGATCGACTCGAGGGCGAACCCGAACCGATCGCCGGAACGAAACGCCGTATGCGAGGGACCGACCATGACGGGTAACGACGACTTCGACGCGCTCGAGCGGTCGAGCGACGATCCGTTCGCACCTGACCGGCGAGGAAGCGACGGCGAGAGCGGGGGCGGGGGCGGGGGCGGGCGCACGATCGACTGGACAGCGTTCAGCCACGTGTTCACGCCGCGGGCGTTGCGTCACCGCGCGATCGACGTCAGCGTCTCGACGGATAACCGTCGATACGAGCACGGCGAGCCGGTCGAGATCACCGTCGAGTTTCGCAACCGGCTCCCGTTCCCGATTCGGATCCGGACCGAGTCGCCAAAGCGCTGGGTCTGGGCCGTCGACGGCTACAGGGAGGCCTCGCAGGTACCGCGGACGGTTCCCGACCGGCCCGCCGCGTTCTCCTTCGCCCGGCGCGAGCGCAAACGCTTCCGCCGACGGTGGCCCCAGCGAATTCGGGTTTCCGACGACGAGTGGAAGCCGGTCGATGCGGGCACGTACGCGATCAAGGTACGGCTCAACTGTGCGGACGCTGCAGCCCGCGGTCTCGTCGATCGAACCGCGATCGAAATCGAGGGCTAACGCGCCGCTCCGGACGCGCGCCGATCCCCAATACGCGTTTCTCGAGCGGTTGCTTCCGAGGACCGAAATAGCGGTATGAGAGTTACCTATAACACCTCTAGAACACGTTCAGGCGATCTGATAACCCGAACGTTATTTCCGCCTCTTCGTGTGAGTCAGGCACATGCCGGCAATACGAACGCGGGGACTCACGAAACGCTACGGTGCCGGCGACGAGTCCGTCGTTGCGCTCGAGGAGCTCGATCTCGAGGTCGCGGAGGGGGAGGTGTTCGGCTTTCTCGGACCGAACGGCGCCGGAAAAACGACCACGATCGACCTGCTCCTGGATTTCGTCCGGCCGAGCGAGGGATCGGCGACCATCCTCGGCTACGACGCGCAGGACGAGACGGACGCGGTTCGCGACCGCGTCGGCGTACTGCCGGAAGGGTTCGATCTCTGGGACCGCTCGTCGGGCCATCGCCACCTCGAGTTCGCGATCGAGTCCCAGGACGGTGAGCGGGAGCCGGACGCCCTGCTCGAGCGAGTCGGCCTCGATCGGAACGACGGGCAACGGCCGGTCGGAGACTACTCGAAGGGAATGCTCCAGCGACTCGCGATGGCGATGGCGCTCGCGGGCGACCCCGACGTGCTCATCCTCGACGAGCCGTCGGGCGGGCTCGACCCGAACGGGATTCAGACGATGCAAGAGATCGTCCGCGAGGTGGCCGAGACCGGAACGACCGTCTTCTTCTCGAGTCACATCCTCGGGCAGGTGGCGGCGGTCTGCGACCGGGTCGGTATCCTCGACGACGGCGAACTGGTCACCGTCGACACCATCGAGGGGCTTCGCAACGCGGCCGGTGTGGGGTCGCGACTCGTCGTCGAGGTCGCCGGCGAACCCGGAGAGCCGGTCACCGATCTGACGACGATCGAGGGCGTCACCGACGTCAGCCGCGCCGAAGACGGAGTGCACGTCTCCTACACTGATCCGCGCGCCAAGGCGACGGTCGTCCACCGACTCGTCGAGTCAGACGCGGCGGTGCTGGACTTTGACATCGAGGAAGCGACGCTCGAGGACCTGTTCGCGGCGTTTACCGGATCGAACTCGAGCCGCGAGGCCGATCACCGAGCCGAGCGGGACGTGCGGATCGAAACCGGGGATGATGGGCCCGCGCTCGAGGCCGAATCGGAGGAGGTGGACCGATGACCTGGGTCGCGATCGCGCGCAAGGACTTCGAGGACGTCGTGCGCTCGCGGATGGTCTGGGGAATCATTGCGGTCTTCCTGTTCCTGATGGGGATCGTGACGCTTGGCGCGTCGGCACAGATCGAGGACCCGAGCGCGACGGACGTCATCTTCTTCTTCACGAACGTCGGCGGACAGATCTTCGTCCCCATCATCGCGCTGGTCGTCGGTTACATGGCGATCGTCGGGGAGCGCCAGTCCGGCAGCCTCAGGATCCTGTTCGGGCTCTCGCACAACCGCCGCGACGTGCTCTTCGGGAAGCTCGTGAGTCGAACCGGCGTCATCGCCGTCGCGACGCTCGTGGCCTGTGCGTTCGCCGTGGCCCTCATGATCGGCCTGTTCGGCTCGCTTCCCGTCCGAACAGTGCTGGGGTTCGTCACCCTGACGCTCCTGCTCGGAGCCGCCTTCACCGCCATCGCCGTCGGCGTCTCGGCGATGACCGACACCCGAATGCGGGCGATGGGCGGTGCGATCGGCAGCTACATCCTGTTTACGCTGGTGTGGCACCCGCTGGTCGCCGGCGTCCACTACTTGCTTGCGGGAGAACTCGTCGGCCTCGAGGCACCGGCGTGGTACCTCTTCGCGCTCCGGCTGAACCCGCTCGAGGCGTACAGGCAGGCTATGAGCCTGCTGATCGACGGATTCGTGCCGGCGCTTGTCGGGTGGGAGAACATCGTCGAAGACGTTCCGGCGTCGGCGTTTCAGGGACAGGAGCCGCTCATGGTGTCGAACCGCATCGCCGGGGATGTCCCGTTCTACTTGACAGAGTGGTTCGCCGCCGTCATCCTGCTCGTCTGGATCATCGTCCCGATTGCGATCGGCTATCGGCGCTTCGAGCGAGCCGATCTGAACTAGCTCCCCGCTCTCGTCTCTGGTGACCCACGCGACGACCGTTCGCTTCGCTCGACGCTCGTTATTGAACCGCTGAAGGGTATGGGGAGGTAGATTTGAACCACGCCGTCACCCTCGCTACGCTCGGATGCCGCCTGGTTCAAATCTACCACCGTACAATATTTGCTGCTCGCGTAGTTGCTCGCAGCAAAAGTATAGCGGGAGGTAGATTTGAACTACCGGTCTGCGGGTTATGAGCCCGCCGGAATCTCCTGGCTATCCCATCCCGCTATCACATCATATCCGAGTGCGCTAGTTAAGGGTTGTGATTCGGTTGCCGTATGCGGGTTTCTACCGCTACTCTTGATGGACCTGCCACGTGTAGAGGCTCTCACAGGTGTAGTTGACGAAGAAGCCGACGGCGATCCCAACCACGTTCGCCGCCACGTACCAGACGTCGAACCGGCGGACAAGGACCGCCAGTACCGCAAGCGTCACCAGAAACCCGCCGAGCCGGACCAGATTCGAGCGCAGAAACCGCCGTCCTAACGGTCGAAGTCCGACCTTTCCGTACTCCGAAAACGTCCACCGTTCGTTGATCGCGAAGATAACCACAATTCCGAGCTCCCAGGAGAGCACCTTCGCGACGACCGGGCCGAGAACCGTCGCTTCAACCAGTAACACGAGGACCACGTTATCGACGGTCGCACCGACGGTACCGACGCCGACGAACTGGCCGAACCGCGTCGTCGACCAGAGCGCGCGAATTCGCATTCGGACGGCCTCTGACAGAGAATTACTCATCGTCGTGTTCGATCTCGAGCGTATCGATGACTGACGAGGGCACCGGTTTCCATCTTCCGGTCGCCGTCTCAAACAGACAATACATTGATACCAATCCTAGATAGTCAATCTGCATGTCCGACTCGTTCGTCCGGTACTGACAGGAGTCACAAAGCGTTCGGATACGAGCCCACGATTGCACCATTACGAAGACGGAATACCGTTAGATCGCGAGGTCGCTCTTCGCTCGGACGACCTCGATGTCCTCGGCGTCGACGCGGTCGACGTCGAGAAAGTGCGGCGTGAAGTTCCGTTTCTCGTAATCCTCGTACTCGTCCTCGGCACCGACGGTACACCAGAGCTGGACCCGGTCGGGACCGTGGTACTCGCCGTTGCGATTGATACCGAAACAGACGACCTCCGATTTCCCGTCCCCGTCGTCCCCGCCGTATCGAACGATGGCCCCGTTTCGAATCCCGGGATCCCCGTGGATGATGAGCTGCTTCATGCGCCCAGCTTCACAGGAGAGCGGATTAAACGCTTCGGAGGCCTGCTGGCTCTGTCGCCTGTGCTGTCGGCCGCGAGACGATGGGCGATATAGTAGTTGTTGAAAGTCATTGCACTCCCGCTCGCGAATCAGCGGCCAGCACGAACGGGGCTGGCCGCTCGAGTGCAAGCGGTGAGTAAATCGTTTCAACGACTACTATAGCAGAAAAACGATATCGATCGAGACGGTAGTAATTATGATGATCGGCCGCGCGCGAACCGAACCGCTACCCGGCGGGACCGAACGACGAACCAAACGGGTTATAAACGGCGCTATCTTAGGCCACGGCAAGTGAGATAACTATGCAGATGCCACGCCGATTCAATACGTACTGTCCGCACTGCAACGAACACCACGAACACGAAGTCGAAAAGTCCCGAACGGGCCGCTCGAGCGGCATGAAGTGGGACGCTCGCCGTACCCGACGGAACAGTTCCTCGATCGGGAACTCCGGCCGTTTCTCGAAGGTACCCGGTGGCGAGAAGCCGACCAAGAAGACCGACCTCAAATACCGATGCAGCGAGTGCGGCAAGGCCCACCTCCGCGAGGGATGGCGCGCCGGCCGACTCGAGTTCCAGGAGTGATACCAATGGCAGGAAATTTCTACAGCGTTCGATGCAGTGACTGCGAGAACGAACAGACCGTCTTCGGCAAGGCCTCCTCGGAGGTCGCCTGTGCCGTCTGTGGCACGACGCTCGTGCGACCGACCGGCGGCAAAGCCGAGATCGAACACGAGATCCTCGAAACAGTCGAGTCACGATGAAGTACAGCGGCTGGCCCGACCCCGGCGAACTCGTCGTCGGCAAGATCGACGAAATCGAAGACTTCGGCGTCTTCGTCGATCTCGAGGAGTACGAGGACAAGCGCGGACTGATCCACATCTCCGAGGTCGCGAGCGGCTGGATCAAAAACGTCCGCGATCACGTCCGCGAGGGTCAGATCGCCGTCTGCAAGGTCCTCGACGTCGACAAGAGCTCCCAGCAGATCGATCTCTCGCTCAAAGACGTCAACGACCACCAGCGCTCCGACAAGATTCAGGAGTGGAAAAACGAGCAGAAGGCCGACAACTGGATGGAACTGGCCTTCGGCGAGGAGATCGAGGACGAAGACTACACCGCGATCGCCAACGAACTGATCGCCATCCACGGGGGGCTCTACGAGGGCTTCAAGCAGGCCGCGATCCACGGCGAAGAGGCGCTCGAGGACACCGATCTGGACGACGACGAGATCGAATCGATCGTCGAGACGGCCCGCGAGAACGTCTCGGTGCCGTACGTCAACGTCACCGGCTACGTCGACCTCTCGAACCCCACCGACACCGGCGTCGACGGGATCCGCGAGGCACTCGAAGCGGCCGAAGGCAACGGCGAGATCCCCGAAGAGGTCGATCTCGAGGTGAGCTACGTCGGCGCACCCGAGTACCGGATCAAAGTGAAGGCACCGAACTACAAGACCGCCGAATCCCACCTTGAGGAGAGCGCACAGCGAGCGGTCACCGCGATCGAAGGCCACGGTGGAACCGGTCAGTACCACCGCGAGCGCCGAACTGACGACGAATAAGGACCGATGAAATCCGATATCCGGGTGTGTTCGGCGTGGCGCGAGGCCCACGACCGCCCGGTGTATACCCTTTCTGACAGCTGCCCCGACTGCGGTGCCGAGACGGTAAACAGCGCGCCAGCGCCGTTCGACCCGACGGATCCACACGGCGAGTACCGACGCGCTCTTAAACGTCGCAACCGCTGATACGGTATGGACGAACTCGAGATCGACGTCGTCGCCGAGGTCGAACTGGACGACCCCGTTCTCGTCGAGGGGTTGCCGGGAGTGGGACACGTCGGCACCCTCGCTGTCGAGCACTTGCTCGAGGAACTCGAGGGCGAGAGCACGCTCGTGCGGCGCATCTACTCCCGTGAGTTCCCGCCGCAGGTGAGCGTCGAGGACGGCATCTCGGAACTGACCTGCGCCGAGATCTACGCCGTCGATGTTCCCGAGGGTCGCGATCTGCTGCTTCTGACCGGAGATCATCAGGCCCAGAGTAACGACGGCCACTACACGCTCACGGATGCCTTCCTCGATATCGCCGAGGAGTTCGGCGCGACCGACGTGTACGCACTCGGCGGCGTTCCGACCGGCGAACTCATCGACGAGTACGCCGTTGTCGGGGCCGTCAGCGACGAATCGATGCTCGAGGCGCACGAGGACGCGGGCGTCGAGTTCCGCGAGGACGAACCCGCCGGCGGCATCGTCGGCGTCTCCGGTCTCCTGCTCGGGCTGGGTGACCGCCGCGGCTTCGAGGCGACCTGCCTGATGGGCGAGACCAGCGGCTATCTCGTCGATCCCAAGAGCGCGCGAGCGGTGCTCGAGGTGCTCGAAGCGGTGCTCGGCTTCGACCTCGAGTACGAGTCCCTGGACGAACGAGCCGACGAGATGGAGGAGGTCATCGGCAAGATCCAGGAGATGGAACAGCAACAGCAGATGGACGTTCCGACGGACGACGATCTGCGATATATCGGATAACGGCCCCGCTTTCTATCGAAGTTGCACTCGGTTACGATCGAGTTCCGCCAGCGGTCGCTCGATCCAGTGACAGCGGACCGTGTCAGCCCTCGAGTACTTCGTAGGAGACGTCGGCGTCTCGGAGCGCGTCCGTGACCCGGCCGACCTCGTTCGTCGTCGCGACTGCGGTCACGTCGAGGCCGCGTTCGGCGCCGTCGGCGGCGACTGCACCGGCCGCAAACGTGACCGCCGGATCGGTTCCGAACTCTCGGCAGGCGACGACTGCCTCGACACCGGCTGCGACGACGAGGTCGGCGTCCTCGCAGTGCTCGGAGACGAGCGCCGAATCGACCGCTCGGCTGCCACCGGTCCGTACCGCAGGTACCTGCAGTACCGTCACCGAACCGGGCTCGAGTTCCATGACGCCCTCGAAACTCGTGACGCCGACGTCGGTACCGGCCTCGGCGTCGGTGGTCGCGACGCCGGTGGCCGGTCCCTCGTCACCGGGGGTCGCGTGGAGTAATCCGTCCTCGACCGAAAGCGAGACGGTCTCCCCGTCGGCGATGTCGTCGGTCGCGATATAGGCGGCCTCGCTCATCGCGCCGAGGACGTCGCCGGTGACGTGGTCGGCGAAGCGGCGAACGTCGTCCGCGGTTCGAAAGAGCCAGTCGACACCTTCGTTGGTGACGCGATATCTGGACCTGCCTTCCTTCTCGACGAACTCCTCGTCGACGAGATCGCGGATGTACTCGCTGACGGCCTGGCTCGTCACGCCGACTTCCTCGGCGATCTCCCCCTGGCTGACCGCGGGCTGGCGCTCGGCGATCTGCACGAGGATCCGAAACCGCGTTGCGGCCCGTTTGTTGTCGAGGACGTCGACCATACGGCTAGTGTTTCGTGAGAACGGCAAAAAGGTACGCGATCGCACGATCGCATAGTCCAGCGAGAACCGGCGTCGAGTCCAGGACGATCCGACGGCGGCGATCGCGGCCCTCGGGCCGAGGCGTCAAGTTGATAGCGGGAGAGTCCGTCGGGTTCACGTGAGTATGCCGGCCCTACCAGCGACGACCGTCGCGAGCACGGGGGTCGCCGATCCCGTTGCGACGGGACCTGCGACAATCCTCGCTTCGACCGCCGGATCCATTCCGTTCGCAGACTCGCTCGCGTGGATCGCGATCGGCGCGTTCGTCGTGGCGATGGTCCTCGAGTGGTACGGTGCCGTTGACCCCGCGCGATACCTCGCCGCGGGTGCCTGGGTCGTCTTCGGCGTCTTCTGGCTGACGATGGTCCCCCACTACTACCTCGAGGTGAAAAGCCCTATCCAGACGCTGCTGACGGTCGCCGCATTACCGCTGTGTGCCTACGCCGGCTACCTGCTCGTCCGGGGCCGCGAGTCGCTGCTCTTGCTCTCGAAAGCCGTCGCGTTCATGGGACTCATCTATCTGCCGGCCGAGACGATCCCGTTCGTTCGCACCTGGCTGATCGAGACGACCGCATCCCAGACCCACTTCGGGATGGAACTGCTGGGGCACAGCCCCGGCATCGAGGAGGGCTCGAACGGCTACCAGAGCCGCTTTGCCTTCGACCCCGACGAGACGGTCACCGGGCGGACGACCTACATCATCATGTCCTGTACCGGGATCGGCAGCATGGCCATCTTCGGCGGGCTGATCGCGTCGGTCAAGGCACCGCTCAAACGGAAGCTCATCCCGTTCGCGCTCGCCATCGGGGTCATCTGGTTCCTGAATCTCGTCCGCAACGTCTTCATCGGCCTTGCGTCGCCGTGGGGCTGGTTCCAGCAGGACGCCCTCGTTTACGTCGCCACGGAGTTCATGGGCGCGCCAGCCGACCGAACCTCATACATCGTCGCCCACAACTTCATCGCCCAGTCGCTGTCGATCGTCGCGCTGCTGGGGATCACCTACCTGGTCGTTCGCCTCCTCCCCGAGGTCTTCGAGCCCCTCGAGGAGGTCCTCTACATCCTGACGGGCACGGAGTACGACCTCGCGGATGCGCTCGGCACGGAATCGCATCCCGTCGGTGGCTCAGACACGGTCGCCGCGTCCGAATCGGCTTCGGACACCGGTGACACGCCCGATCCTGGTGTCACCGACCCCGATGTCGATTCCGAGTCCGCGTCGGGATCGGAACCGAACGATGACTGACGTCGACATCAACGTCCCGTTCGATGTTTGCAATCGGTCCGTCTACGTTCCGGCCGCAGCGACGCTCGTACTCGCGGACGTACACCTCGGCAAAGCGGCCGCCTCGAGCGTCGACGCCCCGATCGACGACGGTAACGACGTCCTCGAGCGACTCAAGCGAATGCTCGAGGCGACCGAGCCGGCGACGGTCGTGGTCGCCGGCGACCTCTTGCACTCGTTTTCGCGACTCCCGCGCGGCGTCGAGCGGGACCTCGACCGACTGCTCGAGGCTATCGACGCCGCCGGTGCCGACCTGATCGTCACGCCGGGCAACCACGATACGATGCTCGAGGAGGCCTTCGGCGGCGAGACGGCCGTCGAATGCGAACTGGCCGACGGTGAAACGGTGGTCTGTCACGGCCACGAGCGGCCCGACGCAACGGCCGAGCGATACATCGTCGGTCACGACCACCCCGCACTGGCGATCGAGGGGCGCAAACGGCCGTGTTTCCTCTACGGTCCCGATGCCTTCGAGGGAGCGGACGTGCTCGTGCTCCCGGCATTCACGCGACTTGCCGCCGGTTCCACCGTCAACGGAATGGACGGCCACGACTTCCAGACGCCGCTCGTCCGAGACGCCGACGGATTGTACCCCGCGGTCAGGGACGACTCGAGCGGCGAGACGCTCTGGTTTCCGCCGCTGGGCGAGTTACGGCGGTTGTTGTGATTGCCGTCTACGAGTTCAGTAACAGTGATCTACGTATCACTCAGACTGATCGATCGACGTGCCGTGGCGCGCGCTGTCGGCCGGACGAGCGCTAGCGAGAGCGGCCGACGACATTGTGCGAGGGATGAGCGAGTGAGCGGAGCGAACGAGCGAATCGGCTGGGGAGGGCGTGGCGATCCCTCGTTGCCACGGTAGCAGGACACTTCTTCTGCGCATTCCCATCAGAGGCCACTGCACCATTCGAACGTCTACTGAAGGCACGAACGACTCGAGAGACCGAATCACGACTCAGAAAACGGCTCATCCCGACAGATCGTCGATGACCGCCTTCGCGGCCTGCCGGCCGCTCTCCATGGCACCCTGAATGGACGACCACCGCGTGTAGTCACCGGCGAGATAGACCGGTCCCGCGGGATCGCGGACGTCCGGCAGCTCCTCGAAAAACCCCGGCGGCTGCGCGAACTGGGCGAACGGAACCCGTGCAGTGTGCACCGCCTCGAGCCCGTCGAACCCCTTATCTGGATACCACGACTCGAGCGTTCGTCGCGTTAGCGCAGCGAGTTCCGCATCGTGCTCCGTCCGCTCGCCGAGATAGGTCGCGCTGATGAGGGTCGTTCCGCTCGGCGCGTACTCCGGCGCAACCGCGCTGTGGGGCACGACGTGGTTGGGCCCCTGCTCGGTCGCGTTCAGCAGCAGCCGGCGTCCCGTCTCGAGGTCGAACCCAGCCGGAAGCGCGTAATACTGGGTGATGCAGCTACGCGCGTCAGTGGGGATCGCATCGACGCCGGTCAATTCGCGAGCGGACGGCGGATCGGTCGCGACGACGACCGCGTCGGCATCGACGGTTCCGGCGTCGGTCTCGACCGTGACGCTCGCGTCTGATCCGCGCTCGCCGACGCCCGCGTCCGATCCGCGCCCGCCGACACCGCTCGAGTCTCCGGCAGCCCCCGAGACCGACTCGACCGTGACCCCGGTCTCGATCCGGCCGCCGACCTCGCGAACGCGGTCGGCGAGTTGCGTCGGAATCGCTTCCATCCCCGCTGCGGGAACGGCGATCTCGCCCGCTGCGAGCGTCTTGAAGGTGTACTCGAAGACGCGGCTCGAGGACGATAGCGACCGATCGAGGGTGATCCCGCCGTAGAAGGGGGCGACGAACTCCTCGACGAATCGCCTCGAGAAGCCACGCTCGCGGAGGAATACGTCGATAGTCGCGTCATCGCCGGCGAACAACGCCGATGGATCAATTCGCCGGAGATCCCACCAGAGCCGGGCGATCCGTAGCGCATCACCGACGGAGACTGACGGGGCGGACAGCGTCGACGGGATCGTTCCGGGCTCGCGGAGCGGATCCGCGAGCGTCGATCGGCCGTCGGGACCGGCGACGGTGGCACCCGGGGAGAACCGGCGCAACTCGAGCGCCTCGCGATCGAGTTCGCGCTGTACCGCGGGATAGGCGGTGAACAGCACCTGGAAACCGCGATCGAATCGGTAGCCGTCCCGCTCGAGCGTGCGGACGCGGCCGCCGACCGTGTCGCGGCGCTCGAGCAGCGCGACGTCGACGCCGCCGCCGGCGAGGTGACGGGCGGCGACGAGACCGGCGAGCCCACCACCGACGACGAGGACGTGAGGGGGAGAGGGCATAGTGGCTGCTCGAGCGGGAGCGACTAAAGTGGCGGACCTACCCACGTTGCCCGACGGGGGTGCTCACGAAGTCCCGTCGCTTCGGTCGACCCGACGGCTGACGAGCCTCGAGACGCCGTCGAAGTAGCCGGTCCCCCACAGCGCGACGAGCAGCGCACCGAACGCGTTGTAGAGGAGATCGAAGACGATATCGCTCGTCCCGTACTGGGCTAACACCGGTTCGCCGCCCACGATGCTCGCCAGACCGGCGGAGGCGAACTCGCTGATCTCCCAGAGGACGCCGAACGCGAGGACGAATATGAGGATGAACAGGAAGCGGAATTCGCCGGGAACGTCGACCGACTCGGCGGACTGATCGAGCGCGTCGACGACGGCGTAGCCGACGCCAGCAACGAGCGTCGCCGAGACCGTATGCGTTACCGAGTCATACCAGCCGAACCGTTCGTAGGGTCCGAGCGTGCCGACCGCATGGAGCAACGCCGCCGCCGCGATCCAGAGGGCGAGTCCACCCCCCATCTCGTGGCCGAACTCGCGACGAACGAGGCGGGGGAGGAAAGTGAGAGCCAGCGGAATGCCGGCGTTTACGACCAGACCGAAATCGACCGTGACGAGCGCATAGCCGACGACAAGCGCCAGCAGCCCCTGAATTACTCGAACGGCGTGCCAGCACCGGCGCTCGGAGAGCCCCAGAACGGTGTCGCTGTCTTCCGTCACGACGGATCACCCGAGCGTTCGCGGCGACCGACGCTTGCGGTATCGTAGCGATAGAAGTACACTACGAAGAGCGCGGCGGCGAGCCCGCCGAACGCGGTCGCGTAGACCAGATCCCACATCAGCTCTCCCTTCGTCGTGAGAAACGACGTCGCGAGGAGGGTATCGGAGAGCCACTGGGCGATCACCCAGAGCCCGGCGACGGCCATCGTCGCGAGCACGACGAACGCGACGGCAAAGCGCGGCGACATCTCGATCGGCGTGTAGGCGTCGAGTTCGACGGTGATCAGTAACGCGATCGTCGCGACCGTGAGGAAGCCGGCGATGGGAAGCGTTCCGAACAACCGCGCCCAGATCGGGGCAGCGGCGAGCGCCAGCAGTTCCCACGGGAGCATGACCAGCGCATCCCACCGAACGATCGTTGGCACGAACGCGAGAACGACGATCGTCGTCGCGAGGACCGCCCAGAGAGATGACCCCTGGCTGGCAGTCACGACGGCCGCGATGGCAATCGAGAACACGATCGGCCAGGCGAGCGCCGCGTTCACCTGTTTGTTATCGATGAGCGATTGGAGGACCGGCATTCGTTCACCCGTGCCGTGTGTCACGACACCCGAACGGAAACCGTCGCGGCTTTCACATCCATCCCGCAGTTCACGCGATCGAGATGGATACCGATCAATCGGCCGGCGTAACTGCCGAATTCGGCATCGACTCGCGCCGTCACACGTTCGCGAAGAGCCGACGGCCGATACCGAGGAGAATCAGCAGGATACCCAGCGCAGTCGCGATCGGTGGAACCGAGACGAGGAGCAATCCGACACCAACGATCAGCACTCCCGTCGATACTCGGACCATGTACTGTGGTCGACGGCTCGAGACAGACCGCGTCGGCAGGCATTCACAGCGTGTGACCGGCGACCGTGATCGGAGCGCGACCGCTTGCCGTGGCCGGTACGGTTTTGCTCGTCGCGGTGAGGGTGTCGGTATGGGAGACCACACTCCGAGCGATTCCGAACGCGACTCCGACGGCCCCGCCTTCCAGCCCGTCTTCGAGAATCGCGTCCGCTTTGCCGAGACCGACCAGCAAGGGATCGTCTTCTACGGCGAGTACTTCACGTTTCAGGACGAGGCCGTCTCCGCGTTCTTCCGGGAACTGGACTACGGCTACGACGACATGCTCGAGGACGGCTGGCAGATACACGTCGTCAACACGGAACTGAACTACTACACCGGCGCGGCGTTCGAAGACGTGATCGTCAACGAGCTGCGGGTCGCCGACATCGGCACGGCGAGTCTCGAGTACGAGTATCGAGCCACGCGGAAGGGTGACGACGAGATCCTGGCCGACGGCACCGTCACGCAGGTCGCCGTCGATCGCGAGACCGAGGAGCCGACACGAATTCCCGACGAGTTCCGCGACGCCGTCGCCGCGTTTCAGGGAGGCCTTGAGTCCGGCGAGTAGCACCACGGCTCCGGCGGTCAGTTCGACACCGAAAAAATTCGGAACGGAGAGCGGTGCTCAGTGGACGCCGACGTACGCCTCGCGGACGTACTCGTTGTCGTGGAACTCGTCGTGTGTCCCCGACAGCTCGATCTCACCGGTCTCGATCAGCGAGAGTCGTTCCGCGTGAGTCAGGGCGAACGTCGAGTTCTGCTCGGCGAGCAGGATCGTCAGCCCCGTCTCCGCTTGAAGTTTCTCGAGTGCGTCTCCGATATCCTGAATGATGACCGGTGCGAGCCCGAGCGTCGGTTCGTCGAGCATCAACACGTCGGGGTCGCTCATCAGCGCGCGACCGACGGCGAGCATCTGCTGTTCGCCGCCGCTCATGGTCTCGGCCTCCTGCTCGCGGCGTTCGTCCAGCCGCGGGAACAGGTCGTAGACCATGTCGAGGTCGTCTGTGACCTCGTCGCGATCGGTTCGGAACTGAGCGCCCATCAACAGATTCTCGTGGACCGAGAAGTACGGGAACAGGTCCCGATCCTCGGTACAGTAGATCAGGCCGTCCCTGACGATCTGCTGTGGCTTCACGGTGGCGAGATCCATTCCGTCGTAGCGGATCGTGCCGTCGTACTCGACGAACCCTGCGATGGCGTTGAGCATGGTCGTCTTGCCAGCCCCATTCGGGCCGATCACGCCGTAGATTTCGCCCTCGTTGATCGACAGCGAGACGCCTTTCAGTGCGTGTGACTTGCCGTAGTAGACGTTGAGGTCCTCGACCTCGAGTATCGGATCAGTCATTATAGTCCCTCACCGGCGAGATACGCCTCCTGGACTGCGTCGTCCTCGGCGATCTCCTCGGGCGTTCCCGACGCGAGGAAGTCGCCGTTGTTGAGGACGACGACGCGGTCGACGAGTCCCATCAACCCGCCCATGTTGTGGTCGACGACGACCATCGTCATGCCTTCCTCGCGGAAGCGTTCGATCTGGGCGGCAAGCTCCCCAATCTCCGCCTGGTTCATCCCGGCGAAGGGTTCGTCGAGCAACAGGAGTTCAGGCTCGGTCGCCAGCGCCTTGGCGATCTCGAGGCGGCGAACGTCCGCGTGGGGTAGTTCGTCCGGCATCTCCTGAAGATCGTCTTCGATGTCGATACGAGCCGCGTACTCGTAGATCTCCTCTTGCGTGGCGCCGCCGCGCAGCGAGACGATGCTGTTGGGGAGCGTGAACAGCTTGATGTTTCCGGCGACCGACATCGAGTCGATCGGGTTCGATTCCTGTGAGACTCGCGAGAGTCCCTTGTTGACGACCTGGTGGGTCGAATCGTCGGTAATGTCGTCACCGTTGAACCGGATCGACCCCTCGGTGACGCCGTAGATGCCCATGATGCAGTTGAACACCGTGGACTTCCCCGAGCCGTTCGGGCCGATCAGGCCGACGATTTCGCCCTCGTCGACCTCGAACGAGAAGTCGTCGACGGCGACGAGGCCGCCGAACTTCTTCGTGAGATTCTCGACTTCCAGCACGCTCATCGGCGATCACCTCCGAGCCGCTCGAGCCCGTACCAGAGCTTGCGGAACAGGCCCTGGCGGGCGAACACGAGGATCAGCAGGACGATTATCCAGAGGATCGCCCACCGGAGTTGGGCATCGAGTCCGAACGCGTGCAACACGATGTCCTCCATCAAGATGATGAAGAACGCGCCGCCGAGCGGGCCGAGTATCGAACCCATCCCGCCGACGACGGCCATCGCAATCATCTCGATGCTGTTATCGACGACGATGAACGAGCCGGGATCGACGCCGCCGAATCGATGTGCGAGGAGCACGCCGCCGATACCCATCGGGATCGAACTGAGCATGAACGACCAGATCTTGAACTTGGTCGCGTTGATGCCGGCGGCTTCCACCGCTGACTCGTTCTCTCTGATCGCCAACAGGATGAGTCCGATGTTCGATCGTGCGACGATCAAAAGGGCGACTGCGACCGCGAGCATCGGGAGCAAGAAGAGGTAGTAACTCTGGACCGGTTCAGTGATGTCGAAGATCTTCTCGACCCCGGCGAGACCGGTTTCACCGCCCGTGTATTCGCTGAGCGGGTTCATCATCCGGTAGAAGATCAACACGGCGACGAACGTGATCAACGAGAAGTACGGACCGCTCAATCGGAGCGACGGCAACGCGATGAGCAGCCCGATTCCCAACGCTGCGAGCACCGAGACGGGTATCGTCACCAGCATCGGCAACTCCGGGTTAACGTTGTGTATCAGCATCGCTGTCGTATATCCAGCACCGCCGGAGAGAACGGAGTGACCGAAGCTGATGTAGCCGGTGTAACCGCTCTGGATATCCCATCCCATCGCGAGGATGGCCCAGATGCTGGCCGCGATCATCGCCTGAATGAGGGCATAGTTCCCCCAGAACGGCGCGGTCAGCAGCCCGACGAGCGTCCCGACGACCAACACGAACTGCAGGCCGTTCATCTCACCGAAGTAACCGCCGATCAGACGGTTGTAGACGTTGGCCAGCGGCTGCAACACGCGGTTTATCGGTCCGGTAACGGTCGTGAGTCGATCGAGAGCGGCACCGCCGGCGCGGCCGGCTGCACCGCTGATTCGGGAAGCTATTCCGCTCGAGCGGCCGGTTTCGCTACTCATGGGCGAACTCCCTCCCGTAGAGGCCCTCCGGTAGGAGGAGCAAGACCGCCACGAGGACGATCAGTGACGGAATTCCGACGTATCCCTGTCCGATGAACTCGGTCGTAAACTGCTGGAGATAGCCGATCAGGTAGGCGGCGACGACGGATCCTTTGATGCTTCCGATGCCGCCGATCACGACGATAATGAACGCGTTCGCGAGCGGATTGAGCCACATCTGCGGCGTCGTCGGTTCGACTGTCCCTAGAATGACACCGGCGATACCGGCGAACGCGCCGGCGATCAGCCACGTGCGAGACTTGACGGACAGCAGATTGACGCCAGTCAACTGTGCACCGCGTTCGCTCATCGATGTCGCGAGGATCGATCGACCCTCGTCGGTTTGCGTGACGTAGTACCATAGTAATCCGATCGTAATCCACGAGAGAACGAACCCGAGGATGTACATGTAGCCGATTCGCGTTCCGAACCCTTCCAGATGAAGACTACCGCTCAGAACGCTCGGAGTCCCCTGCGGATTGGCCCCGAATCGATAGTGAATGAGATTCGTCAACAGGAGCGCGACCATCACGGTCGAGAGGAACGTGATAACGACGTTGTCTTCGATGTATCTGACGAGACCCGCGTACAGCGCGTACGAGGCCAGTGCAGTAGCGATAACCGCGATGACGAACCCCGCGGCTGGCGGAACCGCAATCGCGCCGACGACCGACGACGACGTGAGGACCACGTAGGCGTACGCACCGAACATGATCAGCCCGCCGTGGGCGAGGTTCAGGACTCCGCCGACGCCGAATATCATCGTAAATCCGATCGCGACCAGTGCGTAGATCGCACTTACCACTGCCCCCAGGAGCAAGACCGATAGAATTTGATCGAGCATGTCTTGCTACATCCAGGGGGGCGCGATGTGGTCACCAGACGAATTGGCCGCGGGGTAGACGAGTTCCTGATGTCCGCCCTCGTCGTCTTCGTTTGGCTGCCACTGAGTGACCGGATAGTTCGAAATCTTGCCGTCGGTTCGTGTCTCCTTGGCGTCGTTCGGATAATCCGAGTCCTCGCCGTAGAGCGAAATCTCTGCGGCAGCGCCGGTGTACTCGACACTGTGCATCGCTTCGACGATGTCGTCGAGGTCGTCGTTGTAATTGATGGTGCCAGCCTCTTCGGCGACCTCGCTGTAGAAGTGGATCGCGTCGTAGGTGTTGAATCCCATGTACATGGGCTTGGTCGGCGCGCCATCATCACCGTACTCGTCCTGATAGGTTTCGACGAAGTCCATCGTCTTGTCGGTGATATCCGTGACACCGCCGCCGCCGGACTGGGCCGTCGTCTCGTACTGACAGATCCCCTCAGTTTGACCCCAGAACTCGGGATTCATCGACGCGACGTGCGTGCCTTCCACTGCGAAGGGGTACCGGTTCGTGATCCACGGCTTGAGTAGCTTCCCCTGTCCACCGGACGCGAAGAAACGGAGGACTGCGTCCACTCCTTCACTCTCTAGATCGTCCAGGATCGACGTGTAATTGTCCGTGCTGAGGCTCACGGTATCGTCGTAGGGGACGTCGAACCCGCGACTCCTGAGTTCATCCGGAAGCAGTTCCTGAAACGACTTGGTCCAGGCAGCTTCCTCGGACAGATGCCCGAACGTGTTCCAGCCGTGTTCGTCGGAGAGGAACTCCGCGTAATCGGCCATCGCTTCGGCCTGCAGTTCGGAGTTGATCGGTCCCGTTCGGAAGATATTCTTGTTGTGTTCGTAGTCATCACCGGTCGTGTTCGCCATCGTACTCTGGTCCGCTGACCCCGTGATAATGAACGGAACGTCCTCGTCGGCGATGGTCCCGGTGATCCGCTGAGTGACCTCGCTCGAGAACGTGCCGACGAGCAGATCGACGTTGTCCTCTACGATCATCCGTTCGACGATCTCGGACGTTCCGCCCGGATCCGTTTCGGTGTTCTCCGAGATCAGTTCGATCTCCTGGTCGCGGACCTTTCCGACTTCATCGACGGCGATCTCGGCACTTCGTTCCGAGCCGACCCCCATCGCCATACCGGTCGGTGCGAGGTGACCGATTTTGAATATTCCGTCATCGTCATCGCCGCCGACGCCGCCGAGGCAGCCGGCCAGCGTCGTCGTCACCGCACCGGCACCGGCCGCTCCGAGAAACGTTCGGCGTCCGAGTGAGCTCTTACCATTCCTACCCAAGTTACGATTATTATTATCTTCGTTAGCCATTGTGTATCAGTGAGTTACCGATTCTCAGTCTCCAGTTTTGAGTCACCCGTAATAAAGGTGAGGGAAGTTAGCAAGGATCCTGTGAACTATACACGAGTGTTATGTTTTACTTCTCTCTCGAGTTACGCGGAGGAACAGGTGACGGAGGAATACGCCGCTCGAGCCCGAGCGGCCATCAACTGCCGTTCAACGGACTTCGTCCTCGAGCCCGGTTGGCTCCTCACGGAGGCGATACTCGCCGTGTTCGAACGCGACGACGCCGTCGTGGCGGAGGTGATCGAGATGGGCGAAGGCCTCCCCCGGTCCGTGGACGATGTGAATTCCCTCGAGGTCGCCGAACAGGTGGGCGCTGACCGTCCAGGCGTCAGCCGGTCCGTGGTCGTCCAGAAACGCGAGGATCGTGTCCGTTCGCTCGCGGTGGTGCTCGAGGATCGCGTCGGCGCGGGCGGTCGGCTCCGCGATCGGATCGCGGTGGCCGGGCCAGACCCGTTCGTAGTCGCGGTCGATGAGTCGATCCAACGTCGCGACGTAGCGCTCGAGCGGGCGCTCGACCCGGACGTCCGCGCCGCCGACGTTCGGCGTGTACACCGGCAAGAGGGCGTCGCCGACGAACGCCTCGTCGCCGCTCTCGGTTTCGAAACAGCACAGCCCCGCCGCGTGTCCCGGCGCGTGCACCGTCTCGAGCGTTCGACCGCCGACCGCGAGTCTCTCCCCGTCCTCGATCGGGGTCGGATCGGCCGGTGATCCCTCGATCTCCGCGGACTCGAAAAAGGCGAGGAGTTCGACTCGTGCATCGTCGGGGACGCCCCACTCCTCGAGGAGTTCCCGACGCCGCTCCTCGACGGCGGCGACGGCGGCGGGATCCTGTGCGACCAGCGGGGCGTCGGCCTCGTGGACGTAGACGGTCGCGTCGCTTTCGGCCTGAATTTCGCCGGCCAGTCCAGCGTGGTCGACGTGGAAGTGGGTGAGGACGATGTCGTCGACGTCGGCAAACTCGTAACCGCGTTCAGCGAGCCCCTCGCGGAGGTCTCGACGGATGTCGTCGGTGGCGATGCCGGTATCGACAAGTGCGAGTTCGTCGGCGTCGTCGTCGGCGAGGACGTAGGCGTTGTTTCGACCCTCGAACTCCTCGTTTCCGAGTACGATGCGGTCCATATCGGCTACCCACATGTTGTCCACTAATAATTCGCGCGATAGCGGAACTGGACGAGACGAAGGGACGGTCTCACTCGGTCGGCCGACAACGCGCGCTACCGTCTGTCGGTTGGTCAGTCTGAGTGAGAGATCAAAAGAAAAACGTAACCACTAAACCGCCAATTAGCTCTCGAGTTCGGCCCGCAGCAACTGATTCACGTCACCGGGGTCCGCGCTGCCGCCGGTCTTTTGCATAACCTGGCCGACGAGGAAGTTGATCGCGCCGTCGTCGCCCGACTCGTAGTCGTCGACGGCGTCCGGGTTCTCGTCGATTGCGTCGACGACGGCCTGTTGGACCTCGTCCTCGCCGGTCTTGCCCAGTCCCTCCTCGGCGACGACTTCCTCCGGCGTTCGGCCGTCGTCCAGCATCGATCGCAGGACCGTCTCGCGGGCGTTCTTCGCCGTGATCTCGTCCTCGGCGACGAGTTCGACGAGTCGCTTGACCTCCTCGAGGCGGTCTTCGATTTCGGTGATCTCGATGTCGCGGTAGTTGAGTTCGCCCAGCAGGTTGTCCGCGACCCACGTCGCCGCCAGATCGGGGTCGAACTCGCCGGCGACGTCCTCGTAGAAGTCCGCGACCTGCTTCGTGGAGGTGAGCTTGGAGGCGGCCTCCTCGCTCAGGCCGTACTCCGCCTGAAACCGCTCGCGGCGGGCCGAGGGGAGTTCGGGGATCGAGATCTCGTCTTTCCAGTTCGAGACCCGAAGCGGCGGGAGGTCGGCCTCCTCGAAGTAGCGGTAGTCCTTCTCTTCTTCCTTCGAGCGCATCGAGACGGTGATTCCCCGCGACTCGTCCCAGTGGCGGGTCTCCTGTTCGACCGCGCGCCCGCGCTGGATGGCGTTCTTCTGTCGGGTCTCTTCGTAGGCCAGGGCCTTCTCCGCGCCCTTGTGACTCGAGATGTTCTTGACCTCGGTCCGGTTGGCTGCCTCGAGCGCGTCCGTCCCGATCTCGTCGGTATCGTCGCCGTCGATCGCTTCCTCGGGGATGATCGAGAGGTTGGCGTCGATCCGCAGGCTACCGTCGCGTTCGGCGTCGAAGACGCCCAGGTACTCGAGGACTTCCTCGAGTTCGGCCAGAAAGGCGCGCACCTCGCCGGGACTGCGGAAGTCCGGCGCGGTGACGATCTCCATCAGCGGCGTGCCCGCGCGGTTGTAGTCGACGAGGGTGTACTCCGCCGAATCGATGCCGCCACCGCCGCCGACGTGCTGGAGACTGCCCGGGTCCTCCTCGAGGTGGGCGCGCTCGATCGCGACGGTCCGGCGCTGACCCTCGACGGAAATCTCGAGTTCGCCCGCCTGACAGATCGGCTCGTCGTACTGGGTGATCTGGAAGTTCTTCGGCAGGTCGGGGTAGTAGTAGTTCTTCCGGTGGAAGCGGGTCTCCTCGGGGATCTCGGCGTCGATCGCCTTGCCGATCTTGACGGCGGCCTCGACGGCTCCCTCGTTGAGCACTGGCAGCGCCCCCGGCAGGCCGAGACAGACCGGGCAGACGTTGTCGTTAGGCTCGTCGCTCGGATCGGTCGAACAGCCACAGAAGATCTTCGTGTCGGTCTCCAGCTGGACGTGGACCTCGAGGCCGATGACGGTCACGAGGTCGCCCTGCTGGACGGTCTGGGCAGTCATTGGAGGCGATTCGGGCCCGTGGGGGTAAAACGTAACGGGACGGACTCGCCTACCGCGCGTCCTCGAGTTCCTCGAGCGCCGCCGGATTCTCGATGCTGCTCATGTCGCCCAGATCCTCGCCCGTGTAGGTCGCCTGAATGGCCCGCCGGATGATCTTGCCCGACTGGGTCTTGGGGAACTCATCCACGAACAGCACCTCGCGCGGGCGGAACGGTTTACCCAGTTCCTCGCCGACCTGCGCGCGCAGTTCCTCCCGGAGATCGTCCGTTTCCTCGATTCCAGCCTCGAGGACGACGTAGGCGACGACGGCGGTGCCGGTGGTGTCGTCGGGCGCGCCGATCGCGGCGGCCTGATTGACGGCCTCGTGGTCGATGAGCGCCCCTTCGACCTCCGCCGGCCCGACCTTGCGGCCGGCCACGTTGAGGGCGTCGTCGGCGCGGCCGTGGAGGAACCAGAAGCCGTCGTCGTCCTTCTGGGCCCAGTCGCCGTGGTCCCACATGGGCGGGTCCCGGAACGTCAACCAGTACTCGTTGAGATACCGCTCGTCGCCCGACCAGAGCGATTTGGTCATCGACGGACACGAGTCGCGGGCGACGAGGTAGCCGCGCTCGTTGTTCTCCCTGACCGAGTTCCCGTCGCGGTCGACGATGTCGATGTCCATGCCGAGGCCCGGGCCACCGAGCGTACAGGGTTTGAGCGGTTCCGTCGGCATCGGCATCAGGAAGCAGCCACAGATCTCGGTACCCCCGGAGATGTTGATGATCGGGGAGTCGCCGCCGCCGACGTTCTCGTGGAACCAATGCCAGGACTCGGGATCCCAGGGTTCGCCCGTCGAACCGAGAATCCGGAGGCTGGAGAGGTCGTGGCCCTCGAGCCACTCGTCCCCGTGTTTGCGGAGCGCACGGATCGCGGTCGGCGAGATGCCGAACTGGGTGAGTTTGTGGCGGTCGATCATGGACCAGAAGCGATCTGGTTCGGGATAGTCCGGCGCGCCCTCGTACATGAAGACGGTGCCGCCGAAGGTATGGGTCCCGATCAGACTCCAGGGCCCCATCATCCAGCCGATGTCCGAGACCCAGAAGAAGCGGTCCGCGGGTTTGAGATCCATCCCGAAGTAGACCTCCTTGGGACACTGGACCTGGACGCCCGCGTGCGTGTGGACGATTCCTTTCGGTTTGCCCGTCGTGCCCGACGAGTAGAGCAGCATCGATTCCTGACTCGAGTCGAGCGATTTCGTCTCGTACTCGTCGTCCTGCGTTTCGACGGCGTCGGCCCACCACTCGTCGCGATCGTCGATCCAGGGAATTTCATGTTCGCTGGTCGCGGAGCCAGCCCCCAATCTGTCGAAGACGATCGTGTGTTCGACGTGCCCGGCCTCCTCGATCGCCTCGTCAGCCGCGGACTTGAGGAAGACCGGGTCGCCGCGACGGTAGAAGCCGTCGCCGATAAAGAGCACGGAACACTCGGAATCCGCGATCCGGGTAGCGGCTGCGTCGACGCCGAAGCCCGAGAAGATCGGCACGGCGATCGCACCGACCTTGAAACAGCCATAGAGGATCGAGACGACTTCGGGGACCATCGGCATGTAGAGCCCCACGGTATCGCCTGTTCCGATACCGCGTTCCTCGAGCGCGTTCGCGACCCGGTTCGCTTGCCGGTGGAGTTCGTGGTAGGTCACCTCCCGGACCTCGCCGTGCTCGCCCTCCCAGATGGTGGCGACTTTGTTCCGGCGCTCCTCGTCGACGGCCGCGTGGCGATCCACGACGTTGTGGGCGACGTTGAGCTCGCCGCCGGGGTACCAGTCGGTGAACTGCGGGCCCTCGCTGGTATCGCGGACCTCGTCGTACGCCTCGTAGAACTCGATCCCGAGGTAGTCGACCAGTTCATCCCAGAACCAGTCGACGCCGCTCTCGGGTTCCCCCTCGAGTTCGGTCGTCGTCCGTTCGATGAGGTCGTCGTAGTCGTCGATCCCGTACGTCTGCATGAACTCGGCGACGTTGGTCGATTCAACGAACTCCTGGCTCGGTTCGTGAGCGATCTCGTCGATATCCTCGAGACTTGGGCTGGTGTTTCCGGGCATTGCTACTCGTAGGTAAGCGTCATGCCCCCATCAAACAACAGGTCGCCGTCGTCGAGGTGTCGGCCGAGGTCGGAAAAACCCAGCAGGAAGAGGGTGGCGACGTCGATCGGTTCCGTCATCCGATCCGTGAACGACTCGTCGGGGAACCGGTAGATCTCCTCGCGGGAAACCGTCGGCACGGTAACCTTATTCTGGGACATTTTGCGTACGCTACCGTCTCCGCGAACCACGATAAAAGTGGCCAGCAGACGACCGGTCCCCGTCCGGTCACCGGTGGCGATCTGTGGCGGCTGTAGCGATCGCTCGAGGGCGTCCTCGAGACGCCTCGAGGACCCAGCTGAACGACGACGGCTGAGAACATATTCTCCGCTTTGGAACCTTCTCGTGCGCGTTCTATTACGTTTTCCTTCGTCGACAACGGCCTCGCAGAACGGGACGATACCGGGGGAAACCTGCAACGCGCCGGGGGTTTTTTCCCCGCTCAACGGCTATCAGATATCCATGAGTACTCGAGCGGGCGCGGACGGCGGGGCATTCTGGGGGGATGCCGACGACGACATTGCGCTCCACCGGTATCGGACGCTCGTCAACACGATCGACGACGGCATTTACCAGGTCGATACCGACGGACGCTTCGTCGCGGTCAACGACGTCATCGTCGAGGCGACCGGCTATACGCGCGACGAACTCCTCGGCGAGCACGTCTCGCTCGTGCTCGCCGATAGCGATATCGAACGCATCGAACGCGAGATTTCGAGCCAAATCGGCGCACCCAACGAGGACGACATCGCGACGTTCGATATCACCGTCAGAACTGTCGACGGCGACACGATACCCTACGAACTGCGGATCAACCTCCTTCTGGAAGACGGCACGTTCCGGGGCTCCATCGGCGTCGCCCGCAACCGTACCGAGGAACAGCGCCGACAGGAGTCGCTCGCATCGGCGGTGGAATCGTACGATTCGATCACGAGCATCATCGACAAAGCAGATATCGGCGTCTGTATCCTCGACGAGAACTGCGAGATCACGTGGGCCGACGAGACCATCGAGCAGTACTTCGCTATCGATCACGAGCGTCTCGTCGGGCGAAACAACCGGACGGTCATCGACGATACCCTCAAACACAGGTTTGCCGATGCCGATTCGTTCGCCGAGACCGTCCTCTCGTCGTACGACGACGATCACTACGTCGACCGCCTCGAGTGTCGGGTCGTGGACGACGGGACCGACCTCGAGGACCGATGGCTCCGATACCAGAGTAAACCGATCGAATCGGGGGAGTTCGCCGGCGGCAGGGTCGAATTTTACTACGATATTACCGATCAGAAGCAGTCCGAGGAGGACCTAGAAGAGAACAGGGAAGCGTTTCAGTCCCTGGTCGACGCCATCGAGGAGTACGCGATCTTCCGACTGGACGCGGACGGTCACGTCCTCACCTGGAACAGGGGTGCGCGGACCCTCAAGGGCTACGACCGCGAGGAGATCATCGGCGAGCACTTCTCGACGTTTTACACCGATGCGGATCGAGCGGCGAACGTTCCCGAACAAAACCTCGAGCGAGCGCTCGAGACCGGCTCCGCCGAGGACGAAGGGTGGCGCGTCCGAGAGGACGGGACGCGGTTCTGGGCGAACGTGACGATCACGCCGGTTCGGGACGATACCGGCACCCATCGGGGCTATCTGAAGGTAACTCGCGATATGACGGACCGCTGGGAGCGCGAGCAGGAACTCGAGAGCGAACTCCAGCGCATTCTCGGGCGGATTTCCGACGCCTTCTACGCGGTCGATGACGAGTTCCGATTCACGCACGTCAACGATCGCGCCGCCGAACTCCTCCAGCAGACCGAGGAGGAGCTACTCGGCGAACAGCTCTGGGAGGTGTTCCCGGATCTCCGTGACCTCGACGAGGTCTGGGACGCCTTCCACACGGCGCTGGAGACGCAGGAGCCGACCAGCTACGAACTGTACTACGACACGCTTGACTTCCGTGTCGAAGCGAACCTCTACCCCTCCGAGACCGGGATCTCGGTGTACTTCCGCGACGTCACCGAACGCAGAGAGCGCGAGCAGGAACTCGAGCAGACGGAGCGGCGCTTCGAAGCGATCTTCGAGGATCCGAACATCCTCGTCGGGCTGCTCGAGCCCGACGGGACGGTGCTGGATATCAACGGGACGGCGATGGAGTACATCGACGCCGACCTCGCTGACGTGACCGGCGAGCCGTTCTGGGAGACGCCGTGGTGGGGAGAGGGCGAGGACGTTCGGTCTTCGGTCAGGGAGTGGACCGAACGCGCGGCGGCCGGCGAGTACGTCAACTTCGAGGCCGACCTCACGCGACCCGACGGCGAGCAGTACACGCTCAACGGCGTCTTCAGGCCCGTCACGAACGACGAGGGTGACGTCGTGTCGATCGTCGTCTCGGACCGCGACGTCACGGAGCGAAAGAAGCGCGAACGCGAACTCGAGGAGTCCGAGCAGCGCTACCGTACCCTCGCCGAGCACTTCCCGAACGGCGTCGTCACCCTCTTCGACCACGACCTCGAGTACACGCTGGTCGCGGGGCAGGGCTTCGACAAGATACCCGTGGACCCGGCGGAAGCCGAGGGGGAACAGTTCGACGACGTCTGGCCCGAGGAGACGATCGACACGCTCAAACCGGCGCTTCAAGCCGCACTCGAGGGCAAGGAGCGAACGGTCGAACTGGAGTACGCCGGCCGGGAGTGGGTGCTCTATACGGTCCCGATCACCGACAATCGAGGCGACGTCTTCGCCGGCGTGTCGATGGCCCACGACATCACCGAACGCAAGGAGTACCAGCGCAGACTCGAGGAGACGATCGACCGACTCGAGGAGTCCAACCGTCGATTGGAACAGTTCGCCTACGCGGCCTCCCACGACCTGCAAGAGCCCCTGCGGATGGTCTCGAGTTACCTCCAACTCATCGAGAGCCGATACGGCGACGAACTCGACGAGGACGGCGAGGAGTTCCTCGCGTTCGCGGTCGACGGTGCCGACCGAATGCGCGACATGATCGATGGACTGCTGGCGTACTCTCGAGTCGAGACGCAAGGGGATCCGATCGAACCCGTCGACCTCGATTCGGTCCTCGAGAGCGTGCTCGCGGATCTACAGCTCCAGATCGAGGAGACGGACGCCGAAATAACGACCGACACGCTCCCCCGCACCGAGGGCGACGCGGCCCAGTTGCGACAGGTGTTCCAGAACCTGCTGAGTAACGCCCTCGAGTACAGCGGCGACGAGCCGCCGCGAGTTTCCGTCGACGCCGAACGCCGGGGACGAGAGTGGGTGATTTCGGTGCACGACGAGGGCATCGGAATCGATCCCGACGATCAAGAGCGCGTGTTCGAGGTCTTCCAGCGCCTCCACAGCCGTAAGAAGTATTCCGGGACGGGGATCGGCCTCGCGCTCTGTCAGCGGATCATCGAACGCCACGGCGGCGAGATCTGGGTCGACTCCGAACCGGGTGAGGGCGCGACATTCTCCTTTACACTTCCCGCGGCGGACGATTTCGAGCCGTAAGTCCACCGAGCGTCTCGTTTTCACTCGCGATTCGTCGCGTCCCTTCCCGCCGCCACAGTCTGTATACCTCTCACATTGGCCGTCACAGTCTCCACAGTCATCCCATTCAGCGGGCGGCCGGTACCGGATCTGCAGCCAGTGCAAACGCGGCATGGCCAATATATGTAGAATTAGTTATGTACGTCTGACGTACGTTTATGTGGCCGGACGGGCCCCTAGTTGATATGTCGAACAACCGCGTCGAGACGCTCGAATCGACGGTTGCGGAACTCGAGTCGACGGTAGAGGGTCTGACGGACGAACTTATCGAGGCGAAAGAGCGGATCCGCGTCCTCGAGGCCGAACTGGACGCCGACACACCGACGCGTGTCCCCGAACGTCGCAGCGAGGAGACTGAAGCGAAGCCGGACGAAACACCCGAAGCCGAACCCGACGAGGTCGCCGAGGCGGCGGCGGACGCCGAGGGGAAAGTTGAGGAAGAAGCGACCGGTGACGAAGCGGAAGACTCAGGTAGCGACGACATTATCGTCGCATAACTGCGGCCGACACAACGGAAGTGGATGCCGCGGAGGGATTGATTCCCTCGTTTCGGCAGCTACTGACGGTATGGAGGTCGCGCAAAGAGAATGTATATCAAAGCGATCGTCCTCGACAATTTCAAGAGTTTCGGTAGAAAGACGAAGATCCCGTTCTACGAGGATTTCACCGTCGTTACGGGCCCGAACGGCTCCGGGAAGTCAAACATCATCGACGCCGTCCTCTTCGCGCTCGGACTGGCCCGTACCCGCGGGATTCGCGCCGAGAAGCTAACGGACCTCATCTACAACCCCGGTCACGAAGGCGAGGAGACTGCGAGCGGCCCCCGCGAGGCCACCGTTGAGGTAATTCTCGACAACGCCGAGGGCACCCTCGAGCGCTCGCAGGTCGTCAACGCCGCGGGCAGCGACGACGTCGGCGACGTCGACGAGATTCGCATCCGCCGGCGGGTGAAAGAGACCGAGGACAACTACTACTCCTACTACTACCTCAACGACCGCTCGGTCAACCTCTCGGACATTCAGGACCTGCTCGCACAGGCCGGGATCACCCCGGAGGGGTACAACGTCGTCATGCAGGGCGACGTCACCGAGATCATCAACATGACGCCCCACGCCCGCCGGGAGATCATCGACGAGATCGCGGGCGTCGCGGAGTTCGACGCCAAGAAGGAAGACGCCTTCGGCGAACTCGAGACGGTCCAGGAACGGATCGACGAGGCCGAACTCCGCATCGAGGAGAAACGCGACCGCCTCGACCAGCTCGCGGACGAACGTCGGGAGGCCATGCGCTACCGCCGGCTCCGCCGCGAAAAAGAGGAGTACGAGGGCTACAAGAAAGCCAGCGAACTCGAGGAGAAACGCGCCGAACTCGCGTCGGTCGAGCGCGAGGTCGACGACCTCGAAGACGAGCTCCGCGAACTCGAGCGCGAACTCGACGAACGCGAGGGCAAAGTCGTCCGCCTGCAGGAAGACCTCGAGGACCTGAACGCCGAGATCGAGCGCAAGGGCGAGGACGAACAGCTCCGGATCAAAAGCGAAATCGAGGAGATCAAAGGCGACATCTCGCGGCTCGAAGACAAGATCGAGGCCAGCGAGGACGCTATCGAGGAGGCCGAATCCAAGCGCCGCGAGGCGTTCGTCCAGATCGATCGCAAGCAGGAGACGATCGACGACCTCACGGACGAGATGCGCGAGCACAAACTCGAGAAGGCCTCGATCAAGAGCGAGATTCAGGAACGCGAGGCCGAACGCGACGAACTCGAGGCCGAAATCGATGCCGTCGACACCGAGTTCGACGAACTCAAGACCGATCTGGCCGAGCGCAAGGAGCAACTGGAGGACGTGAAGACGGAGCGGAACGACCTCCAGCGCGAACAGGACCGCCTGCTCGACGAGGCCCGGCGACGGTCGAACAACATCAGCGAGAAAGAGCAGACGATCGAGGAGAGACGCGAGGCGCTCCCCGAACTCGAGAGCCAGCGCGGCGACCTCGAGCGGGAACTCGAGAAGGCCGAGCGAAACCGCGCGAACATCGCGGAGGTCGTCGACGACCTGAAAAGCGAGAAGCGACGGCTGCAGTCCGATATCGACGACCTCGACGACGAGATCCAGGCCAAACAACAGGAGTACGCCGAACTCGAGGCTAACGCGGGCGAGAGCGGCGATTCCTCGTTCGGTCGCGCGGTGACGACGATCCTCAACTCGGGGATCGACGGCGTTCACGGCGCGGTCGCCCAGCTTGGGACCGTTCCCGGCGAGTACGCGGTCGCCTGCGAGACCGCCGCCGGCGGTCGACTGGCGAACGTAATCGTCGACGACGACGTCATCGGCCAACAGTGTATCGAGCACCTCAAGTCCCGAAACGCGGGGAGGGCGACCTTCCTGCCGCTGACGGACATGAGCCAGCGTCGACTCCCCAACGCGCCGAGCGATCCGGGGATCGTCGACTTCGCGTACAACCTCGTCGACTTCGATAGCGAGTACGCCGGGGTCTTCTCCTACGTTCTCGGTGATACACTGGTCGTCGAGGACATCGAGACCGCCCGCTCGTACATGGGTGACTATCGGATGGTCACGCTCGACGGCGACTTAGTCGAGAAGAGCGGCGCGATGACCGGCGGCTCCGGCGGCGGCTCGCGCTACTCCTTTACCGGCGGCGGCGAGGGCCAACTCGAGCGCGTTGCGAAACAGATCACGGAACTGCAGGAAGAACGGCAGTCGCTTCGCGAGGACTCCCGCGGCGTCGAGGAGCGACTCGACGACGCTCGCGACCGCAAGAGCGACGCGGCCGACGAGGTCCGCTCGATCGAGTCCGAACTCGAGGGTCTCGACGAGAAACGCGAGGAGATCGAGGCCGAGATCGAATCCCTCGAGTCGGACCTCGAGGAGCTCCGCGAAGAGCGCGAGTCGGTCGACGAGCGGATGAACGAGATCTCCGACGAGATCGACGCGAAGACGGCGACGGTCGAGGAACTCGAAGCGGATATTTCCGATCTCGAGCGCGAGCTCGCGGACTCGAAGATTCCCGAGCTGACCGACCAGATCGAGGCGCTCGAGGCCGAGATCGACGAGCGCGAGGACCGCATACAGGAACTCGACAACGAACTCAACGAGCTAAGCCTCGAGAAGGAGTATGCCGAGGACGCCATCGAGGACCTCCACGACGATATCGAGGCCGCGCAAAACCGGACGGCCGAGCACGAAGACCGAATCGATGAGTACGAGACGGAAATCGACGGGAAACGCGAGACGCTCGAGGCGAAACACGAGGCCGTCGCGGAACTCGAAGAAGAGCTCACGGAACTGAAAGCCGAGCGCAGCGACCTCAAGGAGGAGCTATCCGAGGCTCGGACGGAGCGCGACAAACAGCAAGATCGGGTCAACACCGTCGAAAGCAAACTCGAGGACGCCGGCGAGCGCGCGAGCAGCCTCGAGTGGGAGATCGAGTCCCTCGAATCGGAGGTCGGCGACTACGACCCCGAGGACGTGCCGGATCACGACACCGTCCTCGAGATGATCGAGTACCTGCAGGCGGATATGGAGGCGATGGAGCCGGTGAACATGCTCGCGATCGACGAGTACGACGAGGTTCGGAGCGATCTCGAGACGCTCGAGGAGGGCAGGGAAACGCTGGTCGAAGAGGCCGACGGCATTCGCGAGCGGATCGAGCAATACGAGACCCAGAAGAAACAGACGTTCATGGACGCCTACGACGCGATCGCCGCCCACTTCACCGAGATCTTCGAGAAGCTGTCGGAGGGGACGGGGACGCTCCACCTCGAGAACGAGGCGGATCCGTTCGACGGCGGGCTGACGATGAAGGCACAGCCGGGCGACAAGCCGATCCAGCGCCTGGACGCGATGTCCGGCGGCGAGAAGTCGCTGACCGCACTCGCCTTTATCTTCGCGATCCAGCGGCACAACCCGGCCCCGTTCTACGCGCTCGACGAGGTCGACGCCTTCCTCGACGCCGTCAACGCCGATCGGATCGGCGAGATGGTCGACGAACTCTCCGACAAGGCCCAGTTCGTCGTCGTCTCCCACCGGTCGGCGATGCTCGACCGCTCCGAGCGGGCGATCGGTGTGACGATGCAACAGGATAACGTGAGCGCTGTTACTGGAATCGATCTGAGCGACGGCGGCGACGGCAGCGGGGAGGAGGTGCCGGTCAGTGACTAATCACGACGATTTTTATACCGATGGGGGGGACGAGATCCCCCTCGATATCGCGGGCCACGAGGACCGCGAGCGCCCCGGGGATGCGGACGCGAGCACGGACGACGATTCCGACGACGAGAGCCCGTCGGTCGGGGCCGACGGTTCCGTCCTCGAGTTCGCGGACGTCGAAACGGCCACGGAGACGTCCGACGACGACGAAGACGACGAAGACGACGAAGACGAGGAGACGGTCGAGCCCGTCGAACTGCTCGTTCAGCTCGCGAAGGACGGCGACATCGACCCGTGGGACATCGACATCGTCGCGGTCACCGACAAGTTCCTCGAGGCGATCGACGAGGTCGACCTGCGAACCTCCGGGCGGGCGCTGTTCTACGCGAGCGTCCTCCTGCGGATGAAAAGCGACGAACTGTTCGCCACCGACGAGCCCGACGAGGAGGAGCTCCCGCCGTGGGAAGCGCCCTTCGCCGACGACGGGCCGATGGACCCGGAGGGCGACGACGGTCGGGAGTATCCGCCGGGGTTCGATCCCGTCGAGAACCTCGAGGAGGAGATGGAGCGCCGCCTCGAGCGCAAGCACGCCCGCGGGAAGCCGGAGACGCTGGACGAACTGGTCCGCGAGCTTCGGACCGCCGAGCGCGACACCTGGTGGAAGGAATCACGAAGTTACGACACGAGCGATTCGCCGAAGGGGTACGACCGCGGCGTGCAGGAGCTGAACTACCACTCGGGCGATGACTTCCGGGTCGACGACGAGCCGACCAGCGACGACGTGACCCACACGACTCACGAGGAGGATATCGAGGCGGTCATCGACGACGTCGAGGCCGAGCTCAAAGAGCACTACGAGCGAGGCCGCGACGAGGTGCTGTACGCCGAAATCGACGGGATCGGCGGCACGTGCGTGATGACCTACCTCGCCTTGCTCTTTCTGGCTCATCGGGGGACCGTGACGCTCGAGCAGGACGAACTGTTCGGCGATCTCTGGGTCACGGAGGCGGCAGTAGAGGCCGAGGCGACCGAAGCGATCGCCGACTGAACTCTCGTACCGGCTTGAGAGTGACGCTTCGTACCGGCTTGGGAATGACTCGAGCGCCCACAAGCGTTTAGCCCGCACCGGCGAAACCTCGAGTCGATGACGAGGCCGGACGATGCCCTCTTTCGCACTCGTGTCGAGACGTTCGCGCTGGTCCGGAAGCTGCTGCCAATCGCCCTCCTCACGGTGGCCATGATCGGGCCGCTGTTCCGGTTCGAGCCGACGGTCGCGATGTGGATCTCGGCCGTGAGTTTTCTGGTGGTCCTCGTCGGCCTCCTCCTCGTGAGCCGCCTCCCGCTGTATCCGGCCCACACCTTCGGGATCGAGCACCGGTTCGAGGAGGAGCCGTTCGAAACCGGTCGGCGACAGTGCGTCCGCTGTGGCGTGCTGGCCGAAACCGGCGCGCACCGCCGCTATGCCCGACAGATCGTCGTCCTCGGCGTGCCACTTCACACCCTCGAGTGGGGGAGCAACGACTTTTGTGACGACTGCGTCGCGCTCGGGGACGCCATCGACTCGCCTCCCACGGCCGAGCGAACCGCGGTACCGGATCCGTCGCCGACCCAATCGACGGCGCGGGAACCGGACCAAAGTCGAGATGGAGAACAGGAACGGGAACGAGAACGGGCAACGGAATCGCCGTCGGGCGACGGGATGCGGTCGGACGGCGAACCGCCGCGACTCGAGCGGGCCCGGCGCATCGACCGAACCGACGAGACGACCGCGCTGGAGCTCAGACGCGCGTTCGAGTAGACTCACTCGAGGTAGTCGCCGGCCAGCAGATCGACGCGCTCGAGCGTCTCCTCGGGGATCGCCTCCTGTGGCGTGTTGATCGTCCCCTCGAGGGCACTCCAGGCCTCGCTCTCGAAGTCCTCGGGCATCGTTCGGATGGCGCGTTCGACGACTGCGTTGATCGCGTCCTGATTGGCCGCGGCGTTCTCGAGGACTTCCTCGAGGGTGACCTCGCTGTCTTGCTTCCAGACGTCGTAATCGGTGACACCGGCGACGGTGGCGTAGCTCAGCTCGGCCTCGCGGGCGAGTTTGGCCTCCGGAATGGCGGTCATGCCGATGATGTCCCAGCCCTGGTCGCGGTAGAACTCGCTCTCGGCCCGGGTAGAGTACTGCGGGCCTTCGATGCAGACGTACGTGCCGTCTTCCTGGGTTTTCGTTCCGCCGTCGGTCGCTTCCCGTGCCGATTCCGCGAGGTGGGAGACCAGTTTGGGACAGTACGGATCGGCAAAGCCCATGTGGACGACCATGCCGTCACCGAAGAAGGTGGGCGTGCGGTGTTTGGTCCGGTCGAAGATCTGGTCGGGAATAACCAGCGTTCGCGGCGGCAGATCCTCGCGCAGGCTCCCGACCGCGTTTGTGGCAATGATCCGGTCGACGCCGACCGACTTCAGCGCGTAGATATTCGCCCGGTAGGCCGCGTCGGTCGGCGGATGCTGGTGATCCTCACCGTGGCGCGGAAGGAAGGCGACGTCTCGCCCGGCAAGTTCGCCGAGAGTGACTTTCTCGCTCGGCTCGCCGTACGGTGTCGAAATCACCTCTTTGCGGGTGTTCTCGAGTGGCAGTGCGTCGTAGATGCCGCTGCCGCCGATTACGCCGATCGTCATGGCGAGAGATGGGCCGAGCAGAACCGTAAACGGACTGGTTCCTCCCGGGCTCGTCGCGAAGCGGTGATCCGTGCCGGTAGTCGAAACTGATGGCCGTCGCTACCACGGCTCACGAGAACCCAAGTAGCGCCGCCGTCATGTTTCGCTATGGTTGCGGAATCGGACGATGGAACGCTCACGGACGGCCCTCTCGTTCGACCGATGATCCGGCTCGCGTGGCCGCTCGTGGTCATTCAACTGTTACAGGTCGCCTACAACGTGGGCGACACCTTCTGGCTGGGGGCGCTCTCGCCCGACGCGGTGGGGGCCGTGAGCCTCGCGTTTCCGATCCTCTTCTTGCTGATCGCGATCGGCGGCGGCTTCACGACGGCCGGCGCGATCCTGATCGCCCAGCACACCGGCGCGAAAAGCGGCGACGCCGGACTGATCGCCGGCCAGACGCTGTCGTTCGTCTCGCTGGTCGCTGTCGGACTGAGTACGCTGGGCTTTTTCGCCACGGGGCCGCTCCTCGCCGCCCTGCCCGCCGACGCCGCGACGCAGGCCGAGATCATCCCGCTCGCGGCCGGCTACCTCCGGATCTTCTTCCTCGGGCTTCCCTTCCTCTTTGGCTTTTTCGTCTTCGTCGCGCTCATGCGCGGCTACGGCACCACTCGAGCGCCGATGCGCGTGATGCTCGTCAGCGTCGTCCTCAATCTCGCGCTCGATCCGCTGTTCATCTTCGGCGTCGGTCCGTTCCCCCGCCTCGAGGTCGAGGGGGCCGCCGTCGCGACCCTCATCTCTCGAGGGCTCGCGACGGCGATCGGCTTCTACTTGCTGTACTATACAGACGTGGGGCCGGATATCCAGCCCAGCCATCTCCGGCCGCGACGGGAGTACGTCGCGAAGATCACCCGGTTGGGGGTCCCGACGGCGCTCGAGCAGTCGATGACGGCGCTGGCCCTCGTTGCGATGACGGCGATCGTCGTGACCTTCCCGCCGGCGGTCGTCGCGGCCTACGGCCTGGGCAATCGACTGATCTCGCTGGCCTTCTTGCCGGCGCTGGGATTGGGGCAAGCGACGGATTCGATCGTCGGCCAGAACCTGGGGGCGGGGAACCCCGATCGGGCGGCGAGGGCGGTCCGGATCGCCGCGAGCGTGATCGGCGCGGTCATGGTCACGGCCAGTATATTCGCGTTCCTCTTTCCGGAGCCGTTCGTTTCGGTGTTCGTCACCGCCGACGCGGCGGGGAAAGCGGCGACGATCGACTACGGCGTGACCTATCTCCGCTTCGCCGCGGTCGGCTTCGCCTTCATGGGCGTCTTGCAGGTCGTCCAGGGCGCGTTCCGCGGGGCCGGCAACACGAAGACGGCGCTCGCGTTCGCGGTGCTCGGGCTCTGGATCGTACGCGTCCCCGTTACCGCCTATCTGGTCTTCGTCGCCGACTGGGGACCGACCGGTATCTGGACGGGCGTCGTAATCGGCGATATCGTCGGTGCGATCGCCGCCGTCGCGTGGTTTTCGCGCGGCACGTGGAAGGGCACGCTAGTCGATGGGAACGGCGTCGAAGCGGAACAGACGGGCTCGAGTGAAACCGAATCGGCCGCGGAGTGACGGCAACCGATGCCGATCCCGAGCCAAACATTTGCAGGCGAAAAAGTGCCAGAAACGGTATTATTCGTCCGCGAGCGCGTCGTAAACGTCACGGTGTTCGTCACGTCCCTTTTTCGCCAACGATCGAAGAATGTCCCGGCGTGCGTCGCGCATAAATTCCGCTGGTGGTTCTTCGCCGTGTTCCTCGACGTACCGTTCGCGTACGTCTTCCAGCAGCGTCTCGAGCAGGTTGCTTCGCGCACCGCCGGAAGCGGTCTCATCAGCTGCCATTCTCTGGCATTCTTTCGTCGCCGTCGTTGTTAACGGTTCCGTCGTATATCGTCATCGTGTTCAGATAAGCTGATTCCATGCGAAGGCGAACGATCTGAGCCACTGATCAGCAGTGTCTGCGTGAGCGTTACTAAAGCAGTTTGAGAAGGATGAGGTTCGTCGTTTTATCTCAC
>Ga0208283_10052_pt1 | contig 80013 bp, 96 predicted proteins | sample AntRauMetaRauer1_FD_184785 | JGI IMG/M metagenome (GOLD analysis project Ga0208283, IMG submission 184785) | Saline lake microbial communities from Rauer Lake, Antarctica, in enrichment culture - Antartic Rauer Lake 1 Metagenome Rauer1 (SPAdes)... ...
ACGCCGACGATCTCATCGGAGGACTCCGCCAAGAAGGGCTCAGCTACCGCGTTCAATTACACGGCTTCAGGAACCAGGTCGAACGTGTCTTTCGTGAGGTACAACGACGAACCTCTTCGTTCTCAAATTGCTTCAGCCACGTCGATCCAGCCACCGCAGAAACATGGCTTCAAGCCCACGCCGTCTGGTGGAATCATGTCTAAGTTAACACCGCCATCGGCGGCTGCCCGCTCCCCCAGCGGTCGTTCGTGGCTGCCGGCCGGTTCGGTATCCCCGCGACTACGCTGTTTCCTTGTGCTGTGCATGCTCGAGCCACTCCTCGACCGACGGCTGGCTCCAGTATCGAACCGTCTCGCTCCGTGGATCCTGTTCGAGGATTCCCGCGTCCTCGAGTTTCGGAAGGTGGATGTGCTGGAGTTCCATTCGCACGCTCGCTCGTTGGTCCGCCGAGCCGTCCACCGGATCGTGACCGGATACTGTCTCCGTCTTGGCCGTCGTCTCCTCGTCGGCGCCGGCCGACCGTTCGAGGGCGATAACGTTTTTCGTGAGGTTTTCGATCGTTGCGACGCCGTCGGGCTGATCGTTCAGGTAGTACAGTGCGTATCGCCGTCGGCTGTCGGAGAGGAGATCGAAAACGAGATCTAGCGACGGTGTCGCGTCCGGCGCCAACGCTGTCGCCTCTCCCTCCGTTTCACGCATCCACGAACCACCTACCGTGTGTTACCATTCGAAACCACCACGGGTCTCTACTGCAGCCGACACATTAGATGTTACGTCTACCTAGAAAAATAGATGTTTAAAATATATCATTATTCTGCGATAGTATAATAGAAATGATAAGAGAACGCGATCTACTGACAAACGTCTCAACCGTCGCCGAACAGTGATTGTCGGCGAGCAGTCGGAACGCATTTAATTGAGCGAACCACCACGATCGGGACTCGTCGGCCGATCGAGACCGGTTACTCGTAGAGCCACTCGGCGTCGTGCTGATCGTAATCGATCAGTTCGTCGTCGTCGAAGTGGATCCCGATTTCGCGCTCGTTTGCGCCCTCGTCCTCGTGGTCTGCGGCGTGAACGACGTTTCGACCGAGATCGAGCGCGTAGTCTCCCCGAATCGTTCCGGGAGCTGCCTCGAGCGGGTCGGTCTCGCCGATCATCTGGCGGACCTGTCGGGTCGCATCCTGTCCTTCCCAGACCATCGGGACGACAGGTCCCGAGGTGATGAAGTCGACGAGGTCGTCGTAGAACGGCTTGTCCTCGTGTTCGCCGTAGTGCTCTTCCGCCCGTTCGCGGGGCATCGTTTCGACTTTGATACCAACGAGCTTGAGCCCGCGGTCCTCGAGTCGAGAGACGACAGTTCCCACGAGCCCGCGTGCGAACGCGTCGGGCTTGACCATCACGAACGTGCGCTCGTGATCACTCATGCTTCCTCGGCTTCGGTCTCGGTTTCTTCAGCGTCGGTTTCCTCTGCGTCGGCGTCTGCGTTGGTCTCCTCGGCGTCGGTCTCCGCAGTGTCGTCCTCGGCAGCCACGTCTTCTTCGGGCTCGTCGACGGCGCCTGCTTCCGTCTCGAGGTCCTCGTCGTCATCGACTGCAACCTGCTCGGCTTCCTCGTCGGCAGGTGCGTCTTCTTGGGCGGGACCCTTGCCGCGACGACCGTCCTCGGTCCACTCGAGGTCGCGTGGTTCGCGCCCGAGCTTGAAGTTTTTCTCCGCCTTGGAGTCGACGAAGTGGAGCACGGTACCGTCCTTCTGGACGTACATGATGCCCGTGCCGGGTTCGATCTCTTCGCCCGTGTAGTCGCAGGTACGTTTCTCGACCATTGGTTATTGTCCTCCGATGGAGTCCGCCTCACGGGCGGTCTCGCGAAGCTGGAGTACGTCCCCTTCGCGGACCGGCCCGAGGCAGTTTCGGGTAATGATTCGTCCCTGATTCTCGCCCTCCTTGATCCGGCACTTGACCTGCATGGCTTCGCCGTGCATGCCGGTCTTACCGACGACCTCGATGACCTCGGCGGGCGTAGAGCCGCTTTCTTCCTCTTCAGCACTCATCTCTGATCACCTCAGTCGAGGTCCTCGACCTTGTCGGCGATGTCCTCGACGTCGTCTTCGGCTTCGCCGGCGTCGACGATTGCCGCGGCGGCCGAGCCGACCTCGAGGCCGGCGGCGTGGCCGACGTCGTCCTGGGTCTCGATGAAGACGACAGGAATACCCTTCTCGTCTGCGAGTTCGGGCAGATGCATGACGATCTCCTCGGGGGAGACGTCTTCGGCGACGTAGACGAGCTCGGCGTTGCCGCGCTCGATCGCCTTCGTGGTTTCGTTCGTTCCTTTCTTTACTCGACCGGTGTCTCGTGCGACCTCGAGCGCCTCAAGGGCGTCGTCGGCGAGGTCGGCTGGGATGTCCGTAGTTACGTAAACTGACATTGGTTGTTCACCTCTCCTACACGTGGGCTCGCGCTCCCCTGCCGTCCGGGCACTGGGTACCCGTGCCGGGTCGATCCCGGCGGAAGTCCTGTGAAGCTAGGAGCATCATCAACCCCGCGTAGGGTGTACACTTGAATAGTGTTGCCCCCCTTAAAAGCGTGTTCAAACGCGTGAGGCTGTGGGACGCCACCACACGGATTGTTCGCCATCGTGAACTCTCCAACACGAGCACCCATACATATATTTGAACTGACAACCACACGGCGGGCCGTCGCGGGTCGGTGCCTATTACTCCCGAGGCACCAAGCCGAATGCATGAACGTCGATGTCGTCGGACTCGTCGAGTCGCTCGCCGAGGAGGCGACGCGAGCGAACGAACGACGAATGCTGGTGCTCGCGGGCGATCGCGAGCGGGGGTACGACGCGCTCGAGTCGATCCTCGATACGCTTCCAGTTGGGATCACCGAGACGACGCTCGTCGGTCCCGACGACCGACTCCGTTGCGAACAGATTCCGCAGGTCAACGCAGGCGACCTCCTCGGGACGACGCGGGACGTAATCGCTATCGACGCTCACGAGGAACTTCAGCCGAACGCGCTCGGGAAAGTCGTCGGCGCGGTCGACGGTGGGGGACTCCTCGTGGTACTCACACCGCCGCTCGAGGCGTGGCCGGACCGCCGCGACGGATTCGATGCCTCCCTCGCCGTCCCGCCGTTCGAACTGGACGACGTTACCGGTCGGTTCAGACGCCGTCTCGTCGAGACGCTGCGAGAACACCGCGGGATCGCTATCCTCGACCTCGATACTGATCAGGTCGAGGCCGACGGACTGACCGACCCGGCCCCGCGGCTGTCACCGAAGACGCCGACTTCACCCCCGGACCACCGGTTTCCGGCCGCCGCCTACGAAGCCTGTCTCACGGCGGATCAGGTCGACGCCGTCGCCGCATTCGAGTCGCTACTCGATAGCGACCGGGCCGTCGTCCTCGAGGCCGATCGCGGTCGCGGCAAGTCCAGCGCGGCGGGTCTGGCTGCGGGGGCGTTCGCCATCGATGGCGAGGACGTCCTGGTAACCGCTCCCGCCGCGCGGAACGCGGCGGAACTGTTCAACCGCGCGGGAGAACTCTGCAAACGCCTCGAGGGCGATACCGCGATCGTCGAACCCCGCCGAATCGAGACGGCTACCGGAGGCTCGATCGGATTCCGCGAACCTCCCGACGCGATCGCGGACCTCGAGTCGGCGGACGTCGTCGTCGTCGACGAGGCGGCCGCGCTCCCGGTCGCGACCCTCGAGTCGCTACTGACGGCCGGTCGCGTCGCGTTCGCCACGACGATCCACGGCTACGAGGGAGCCGGACGGGGGTTCTCGGTCCGATTCCGCGATCGGCTCATCGAGAGCGACCACGCCGTTACCGACTGCACGCTCGTGGAACCCATCCGGTACGCGGCGGGCGATCCGATCGAAGTGTGGGCCTTCCGTGCGTTGTTGCTCGACGCTCGCCCACCGGTAGAGCCGCTCGTGGACGACGCCACACCCGAATCGGTCGACTACCGGCGACTCGAGGCGGCCGAAGCGCTCGCGGACGAACGCCTGCTCCGCGAGGCCTTCGGGCTGCTCGTCCTCGCACACTACCGGACCGAGCCGAACGACCTCGCTCGATTGCTCGACGCGCCGAACCTCGAGGCCCGCGCACTCACCCACGACGGTCACGTCGTCAGCGTCGCGCTGCTCGCACGCGAGGGAAACCTCTCGGCGGAGACCCAAGCGATGATGTACGAGGGCGGCCGTGTCCGCGGAAACATGCTGCCCGACATACTGACGAGCCAGCTCCGGGACGAGGCGGCGGGCGAGCCGGCGGGACTCCGCGTCGTCCGCATCGCCACCCATCACGCTGCCCGCTCGCAAGGACTTGGCTCGCGGTTGCTCGAGCGGGTTCGCGAGGAGTTTACCGATAGCTTTGATAACACCGCTAGCACCGATAGCGCCGGTCGAGATCGCGGCGATGGTAGCGACGACGCCACAATCGACTGGCTCGGAACCGGCTTCGGCGCGACCCCCGGCCTCCTCGAGTTCTGGCGCGAGAACGGCTACCGGACGGTCCACGTCTCGACGACGCGCAACGACGCCAGCGGCGAGTACTCCGCACTCATGCTCGCGCCGACCAGCGACGCGGGCCGGGCGTTACACGATCGCCACGCCGACTGGTTCGCCGCCCGGTTCGCCGCCCTCTGTTCGGACGCGCTCGACGATCTTGAGCCCGATATCGCCCGCGCGGTGCTCCGAAGCGTCGACGCCGACGCCGGGCCGCCACTCGTGCTGACCGACCACGAGTGGCGCGTCGTCGCGGGTGCCGCCTACGGACCGGGGCTGTTCGATGTCGATCCCGGCCCGTTCAGAGATCTCGTCGTGCGGTACTTCGTCGACGACCCCGCCACCGTCGACCTGGCCGATCGCGAGGAACGGCTGCTCGTTTCGCGCGTCCTCCAGGGACGAGACGCGGAGACCATCGCCGAACGGCTCGAGTACCATTCCTCGGGACAGTGTATGCGGGCGCTCGGCGACGCGCTCCGTCCGCTCGTCGATCGCTACGGGACGGACGCGGCGCTCGAGGTCCGGGAGCGATTCAACGATGGCTGATTTCGATCCCGCTACGATCGATGGGAGAAACGGAGGGGAGACGCTCAATATACCGTACCGTCGTATCGAACCAAACTGATCAACTGGCATGCGGTGGCGCACGCTGTGCCGCGGTGAGTGCCAATGAACCGCGGCTCGAAGCCGTGCGAGGGATGAGCGAAGGAACGAAGTGACTGAGCGAATCGGTTGGGGAGGGCGTGGCGATTCCCAGTTGCCACGATAGTAGGACGCTTCGTCTCACCTAATACCCATCAGTAGCCCACTGTTCCATTCACTGGTACACTGAGCGCCCCTCGAGCGGCGACCTCACAATAGCCGTCGAAGCAGCGCTTCCGGAACCAGATCGAGAACCCACGCAATCGCTCGCCAGCGCCGAGTGACGTAGGCGTGTCTCCGCTCCTTCCGGATCGCTCGAGCGATCTGTTCGGCCGAGACGGCGGCCGAACACTCCCAGAAGCCGCCCATCGAAAGTTCGGTGTCGACGAACCCCGGTTCGATGGTCGTGATCGTCACGTCGGCGTCGCGATCGGTCTGTCGGTAGCGCAACCCCTCGAGGTAGGTCGACACGTAGGCCTTCGAGGCGTTGTACGCCGGGGCGTCGTCGTTGCCGACGTGGGCCGCGACCGAGGACAGTCCCACGAGGTGGCCGTCCGCCTCGCTCGCGTGGTCCGAATTCTGTTCGAAGTACTCCATCGCGGCCGTCACGACGGCCGTAAAGCCCCGGACGTTGACGTCGATCGTTCGTCGCTCGGGTTCCCACTCGAGGTCGCGATTGCGGGCCGCGGTCCCGGCGCTGATGACGACGAGGTCGACCGACGGCATCGCTTCGGTGAGCTCGAAAAAGCCCGCTCGAGCGTCCTCCGTCGCGGTGACATCCATCGTCGCGACGTACGATTTCGTCGGGAGGGCCGCGCCGATCCGCTGCATCCGCTCCGTTCGCCGGGCCGCCATGCCGATCTCGTAGCCGTCGTTGGCGAGCCGCCGGACCAGCGCCTCGCCGATACCCGACGACGCGCCGACGATGATCGCTCCGCGCTGGTTGGCCATATCCCACACGTTCGGTCCCCGATACGTATACCGTTCGTTGTCTTCCGACGACCGACTCCCGACGACCGACTCTGCCGGCGCGCTGTGGATCCGCGAACTCGTTCGAGTGACTGACATACCAGTACCGAAGGCAGTACGCCTTTGTCGCGGTCCGTTGTCACCGCTGGTATGGTCGATGTCGTCACCGTCGTCGCGGTCGCGTTGCTCGTGGGTGCCATCGCCGGAGCCGCCGTCCCGATGGTCCCGAGCGGCCTCCTCTCACTTTCCGGACTCGGCGTCTACTGGTGGGGGGCCGGACTCGAGGAGCTGAGCGTTCTCACCTTCGCCGTCCTCGTGTTCATCGCCGTCATCACCGCACTCGTCGAGTTCTTCGGCGGCTCGATCGCCGCCCGAGCCGGCGGTGCCTCGTGGCTGACGACCGCAGCCGCGGCCACCGTCGGCATCATCCTGATGGTCGTCACCGGCCCGCTGGGGTTGCTCGTCGGCCTCTTTGGTACCGTCTTCGTCCTCGAGTTCGTTCGCAACGGCGAACTCGAGGGGAGCACGCGCTCTGCGGTCTACACGACGATCGGCGTCCTCGCGTCGACGGCGGTGCAAGTTCTGCTGACGGTGTCGATCCTACTCGGATTCCTCGCGGCCGTCTTTCTCCTGTGATCTCGGGGAAACACTGAAGCCGTGGGTGTCGTTGGCACGACTAGATGGAGTGTTCCGAGGCCGATTGCGAGCGCCCCGCCGCGGTCGAGTTGCACATCCCCTGGGACGAGAATCGACTCGTCTGCGCCCCCCACGCCCGCGTGCTGGGGCGTCAGGACGGCGTCGTGGCCGACCCGGATCCCGAACAAGGGGACGCGTTGCTCGAGGAAGAGTAATCCGCTGAGGTGCGAGCACCGAATGGGGAACCGATCAGTTCGGGGACGGTCGCTCGACGAGCGACGGACCCGTTCAGGGATGCGCGTAGTACGCGACCGTCTCCTCGTCCGCCTCGTCGTGCCGATCGATTCTGGCGAAGCCGACCCGCTCGAATTGCACCATCTCGTCGGAATCGAGGTCGCCGACCCCGGGTTCCGCGTGGCCCCGAACGTCGCCGTCCATCGTTCGCATGCGGACGGGAACGCGCTCGTCGGCCGGCACCCAGTGGATCACATCCACGTCACCCTCGCGGACGACTTCGATGTCCTCGCCCGTGTACTGGAGGACGTCGCGGGTGAACTGGAAACAGCCCAACCCCTTGAGCCAGATGCGCTCCTCGCGCTCGGGGAGGTCGTCGGGCTCGAGCATCACCGAATCGCCGACGGGGATCTCGCGAACGCCGCGCTCCTCGTGGTTGGGATGAAGCGGCGGCGTCCCCACGTCGGGCGGGCTCCCGCCGAGGGGGATCTGGTTGCCGTCGCGGACGAGGAATCGGCGGTCGGTCTCCTCGTCGATCAGGTCGCGGTTGTTCGCGTAGATCGAACTCATCGCGAGGTCGACATCGGTGGTCGAAGTGCCGAGCCCGGTCATCGCCTCGACGATGGCCTCGCCGCGGATACCGCGCCGGCGAAGGCTCTTCAGCGTCGGCGCTCGCGGGTCGTCCCAGCCGTCGAGTTCGCCGTCTTCGATCAGCTTCGAAATCGTCGACGTGCTCATCTTCACGTCGTAGTCGTCGAGTTGGACGTGGCCCCAGTGGATGACCTCGGGGTACTCCCAGTCGAAGTAGTCGTAGACGAAGCGCTGTCGTTTGGCCGAATCCTGCAGGTCGATCCCGCGAATGATGTGCGTGATCTCGAGGAGGTAGTCGTCGACCCCCGACTGGAAGTCGAGCATCGGCCAGCAGCGGTACTCGCTGGCCTCTTCGCGGGGGTGGGGCGTATCGATCATCCGGAACGCGACCCAGTCGCGCAGCGCGGGGTTCTTGTGCTCGATGTCGGTCTTGACCCGCAGGACCATTTCGCCGCTGCTGTACTCGCCGTCGATCATCCCGTCGAACTCCTCGAGCACGGTCGCCTCGTCTTTCTGTCGGTGGGGACAGGCCTCACCCGAGTTCTTCAGCTCCGAGAATTCCTCGCCCGAACACGAGCAGGTGTAGGCCCCGCCCATCTCGATCAGGTTGCGGGCGTGGTCGTAGTAGGTCTCGAGGCGATCACTCGCCCTGTAGGTCGCGTCCGGCTCGAAGCCGAGGTAGTCGAGGTCCTCGAGGATCGCGTCGTAGGCCTCGAGATCCGGCCGTTTGGTCTCGGGGTCGGTGTCGTCGAAGCGCACGCAGAACCAGCCGTCGTAGCGCTCGCGGTAGGTGCCGATGACGGCGGGCATCCGGGCGTGGCCGACGTGCCACGGACCGTTCGGGTTCGGCGCACACCGCATCCGGATGGCGTCGTAGTCATCGGCGTTGGGTAGCTCCGGAAGATCGTGCTCGTCTTCCTCCTCCTCGGCCTCGATCTCGGCGAGTTCCTCAGGTGCGAGTTCCTCGAGCCGTTCGCGTTTGTCCTTGTAGTCGAGGTCGTTCATTCGACCCACGACGCCGCCGACGATACCCGGAATCTCGTCGCCGTGCTCGCGGAAGTCGGGGTTGTCGCCCATCAGCGGTCCCATGATGGCACCGACATCGGCGTCGCTCTCGTGTTTCACGGCGTTCAACAGCGCGTGCTTCTCGGCCTCGCGCTCGACGCGCTCGCGTAACTCGTCGTTCATTACCCAGTGGTAGTCGCGCCCGTCCCAAAACCTTCGCGATTCGCCGTCTCGTTCGGCCCGTGTTCGGCTCCGCCGTTAGCGTCCTGAGCCGCTGATCCGGTTTCCGGTTCAGTCCCCGACGACATCCTCAGTTCTCGACGTCGTCATCGTACACCCGCGTGTTGAGGACGTTGCTCATGAGGACCATCGCGGCCCGGTCCACCGAGGACGTGCCATCCTCGGTACTGTTGCCATCATTATCCGTTGTGTCGGTACTATTTCCGTCGCTCTCCGTTGTATCGGTACTATTGTCGTCGCTCTCGGTTTCGTTGGAGCCGTCGGACTCCTCGGTATCGCTCTCTGCATCGGTCGACCCATCGTCATCACTGCCGGTCTCGGTGTCGCCGCCCTCGCTGTCGGCGACGGCCGTGTTATACTGCTTACACCACTCGGTCTTGACGCCCCAACTGTAGGCCTGCCCGTCGAACGGGTTCGTGACCTCCGCGTAGAGCATGTCGACCTCGGCGTCGTTTTTCACGAGGTTCTCGTTGTAGACGGTCGTGATGACTTCGATCTCCGTCGTCGACTCCGATTCGCTCGAGGCACTCGAGTCGTACTGGAGAACCAGATCCGATCCGTCCCACCGGAGCGATTCAACGGGGATGTCGTTTCGCTCGACAAGCGTGTAGAACTCGCTGGGCGTTCCCTTCCGGGGCTCGCTGGGCGCTTCGGGTTCAATCTCGTTCGAATCGGACGTGTCGAGCAGCGATCCGACACAGCCGGCGGTCGCGGCCATGCCAGTGGCCACGGCCGTGCCGAGAAACCGTCGTCGAGAGGAGGAAGCGGCGGGTACGTCCGAGGAGTCGTCAGTCATGTCCTTCGCTCAGTGTGGGACCCGCAAAAAGATCCGGACAATATCGAACGTTGAGTTCGGCCGAGAACGAACCCGTTCCGCCCGGCTCGAGCAGGAAGCGCACGGAACACGACTCAACCGAGGAATATGCAGAAACTCCGCGAAACAGGGCCGCGGCTTCGTTCAGTAGCCGCGTTCGATCAGGTAATGGGCAATTTCACAGAGGAGTTCACGGGCCTCGTTGTCCGGCAGGACCTCGAGTCGCTCCTTCCCTTGCTCGACTAGCTCCTGGGCGGTCTCGTTCGCATAGGTGATCGAACCGGCGGCCTCGAGTTCGGCGACCGCCTCGTCGATCTCGGCCTCCGTGACCGCGTCGACGTCGTCGGTGTCGACCAGTCCGTCGATATCGACACCCTGCTCGCGAGCGTGAACGGTGATCAGTGTCTGTTTGTTCTCGACGAGGTCGCTCCCCCGCTGTTTGCCGAGTTCCTCGCTAGGGACCGTCAGATCGAGCACGTCGTCTTGAATCTGGAATGCACGGCCGATGTCGAGTCCGTAGCCGTAGAGTTCGTCGATCGTTTCGTCGTCGGCTCCGAGCAAGATCGCCGGAAGACAGGCCGAGGCCGCGTACAGGACGGCCGTCTTCTGTTCGACCATCTCCAGGTACTCGTCGGGGGTGACATCGGTGCGCTGCTCGAAGGTGACGTCCAGCGATTGGCCCTCGCAGATGTCCGTGCAGGTGGTGGCGAGGACGGAGAGCGCATCGACGATGCGATCGGACTCCGCTCCCGTCTCGAGCATGATCTCGAAGGCCTTCGAGTAGAGCGTATCGCCCGCGAGAATGGCCGTCTCGAGGTCGTACTCCTTGTGGACAGCGGGAACACCGCGGCGGAGGTCGTCGTCGTCCATGATGTCGTCGTGGATCAGGGTGAACGACTGGATGACCTCGACGCTGACCGCGGCGGCCATCATGTCGACCGGACCGCTCTCGTCGAGCGGAGCGAACGACCGATACGCCGCCGAGAGCGGACGGATGTCGGTCAGCGCCTCCGCCGTCGTCAGGAGGACGGTCGGGCGGAGCCGCTTGCCGCCCGCGTCCAGCAGGTATCTGGATGCCTCGTAGAGCCGTTCGGGCCGCTGGATCGGTAGCTCCTCGGGAATCGCGTCGTTAACCAGCTCGCGGCGCTGCCGGACCGCCTCGAGCACCGCCTCTTCGCGTGCCTCGGGACTCGTCATATCAGTCGACTAATTGGATGAGGTTCCCGTTGCGCGTGACGTGGAGGTCTCGTCCCATCTTGTACCCCTCGCTCTCACAGAGATCAACGTAGCTCGAGTAGCCTTTCATGTCCTGGTGTGCGGGGATGATGTTCTGGGGTTGTAGTGCGTCGAGCATCTCGTAGTGACCCTCTTGATTGAGGTGGCCCGAAACGTGGATGTCGTCGTAGACCCGTGCGCCCTGCATGCCGAGCAGTTTCTCGGCCTGGTAGCGCTGACCCTCGTTGGTCGGTTCCGGAATCACGCGGGCGGAGAAGACAACTTTGTCGCCGTCTTCCAGTTCGTAGGGCGTCTCGCCGCGGGCCATCCGAGTGAGCATCGCGCGAGGCTCGCCCTGGTGGCCGGTGACGATCGGCAGGTAGTCGCCCTTGCCCTCGTTCATGATCCGCTTGAACGTGCGGTCGACGGACTTGCGGTGGCCGAACATCCCCAGATCGGAGGGGAAGTCGATGAAGTCGAGTCGTTCCGCGGTGCCCGAGTACTTCTCCATCGACCGACCCAGCAACACGGGCTGGCGGCCGATGTCGTCGGCGAACTCCACCAGCGACTTTACGCGAGCGATGTGGCTCGAGAAGGTAGTGGCGACGATGCCGCCGTCGTAGTCCTCCATGCTGTAGAGCACGTCCCGGAGGTGTTCTCGGGCGACGCTCTCGGAGGGGGTTCGCCCCTTCTTGTTTGCGTTGGTACAGTCCTCGATGTAACAGAGGACGCCCTCACCCTCGCGGCCGATCTCGCGGAAGCGCTCCATGTCGATCGGGTCGCCGATGACGGGCGTGTGGTCCATCCGCTTGTCGAGCCCGTAGACGACCGCTCCTTCGGGGGTGTGGAGAACGGGGTTGATCGCGTCGATGATCGAGTGCGTGACGTTGACGAATTCGAGGTCGACTTTGCCGGAGTCGCCGATCGACATCGTCTCGCCGGCCTCCATCTTGATGAGGTCGTTCTCGACGCCGAACTTCTGTTCGCCCTCGATCTGCTGTTTGACCAGCTCGATCGTAAAGGGCGATGCGACGACCGGCGCGTCGTACCGGTGGGCCAGCTTCGAGATGGCACCGATGTGGTCGAGGTGGCCGTGCGTCGGGACGATGGCCTTCACGTCGCCCTCGAGGTCGCTCATGACCCGGTCGTCGGGAATAGCGCCCATATCGATCAGGTCGAGGCTGTGCATCCGTTCGGTTTCGACGTTGTCGTGGATCAGAACCTGTGAGAGGTTCAGACCCATGTCGAAGATAACGACGTCGTCGCCTGCGCGGACGGCAGTCATCTGCCGTCCGACTTCTTCGTAGCCGCCGATGGTTGCGATTTCGATTTCCATGGTTCCTCGTACTGAAAGTCACTGCCTGGACTCTCGTCGAAACGGTCCGCGGACTCCCGGTTGTGCGGCCCCGGCGTCTTACAGCACGTCGGCCATCCCGCTATGCGCTCGGTGCGACGGCGGTTCCGTCTTCGATAGCTCGCGACATCGCAAGCCCCGAACGCACTTGCCCGCGGGTTTCGCTAGTGGCTTCTACACGCCCGGGTGTTAAAAACGCAGTGGGTTGGCTTGCCCGTCGTCGCATCGCCCCTACCGTCCATTGAGGGCACTCCCCGGAGAACACGCAGACTCTTTCATACGGATTGCTGTGACGGTGTTCCGGTGCAAATACAGGAGTCGCAGTCGCGCCGAAAACGACTGACAGTAGTCAGTATCAGGCACCGAAATCCATTTCCCCGTCGCCTCGAAACGGATCTCACTAACTATGATTTCGGAGGGACCGTCGTGTACGTAATCATCGTCGGGGCCGGCGAAGTCGGTCGATCGATCGCCGCCAACCTAGAGGACACCCACGACGTTGCCCTGGTCGATCGCGACGGCGACGTTACCGAGGAACTCACGTACTCGCTGGACGTGCTCACGATCCGCGGTGACGGCACCGACCTCGAGACGCTGCGCGAGGCCGGTCTCGAGCAAGCGGGTCTCGTCATCGCCTGTACCGACAACGACGAGACGAACGCGGTCGTCTGCGGCGCGGCGAAGGCTACGGGCGACGTCTTTACCATCGCGCGAGTGCGTCGCCGGACGTTGCTCGAGACGTGGCAGGGCTCGAAGGGGGCCTTCGGCGTCGATTTCATGGTCTGTACCGACCTCTTGACCGCACAGGCTATCTTCCGGATTTCCGGGTTGCCGAGCGCGCACGACGTCGATACGTTCGCCGGCGGGCTCATTCGCATGGCCGAGTTCGACATCCCAGTGGACAGCCCGATCGCAGATCGGACCGTCAGGGAAGCTGACTGTTACGATTCACTCACGTTCGCCGCGATCTTCCGGGACGACGAGATGGTCGTCACCAGAGGTGACACCGTTATTCAGGCCGGGGATCGGGTCGTCGTGATCGGGAGCCCGACTTCGATCAACGACTTCGCCAACGAAGTCGCTATGACGCCCGAGGAAGCGGAGGAAGTCGTCATCGTCGGTGCCAGCGAGATCGGATTTCAGACCGCCCGGGAGTTCGAGGATCACGGCTTTCGTCCGCGGCTGATCGAACGCGACCACGGACGGGCTCGCGAAGTCGCCGAGTCGCTCCCGAACACGATGGTCATGGAGAGCGACGCGACCAATCAGGAGTTCCTCGCCCGCGAGCACGTCGGCGAGGCCGACGTCGTGATCGCCGCCCTCGACAGCGACGAGAAGAACCTCCTCGTCTCCCTGCTCGCCGACCGCCTCGGTGTCGACCGCACCGTCGCGATCATCGAGAACCCCGAGTACGCCGACCTCTTCGAGACCGTCGGCGTCGACGTCGCGATCAACCCGCGAGAGGAAACCGCGGAGGAAATCATCCGGTTCACCCGGACAGACAACACCGAGAAGATTGCGATGCTCGAGCACGATCGCGCGGAAGTCATCGAGATCGAAGTCGATTCGGAGAGCGTTCTCGTCGGACGAGAGATCGTCGATGCGACGAATGACCTTCCTGAGGGCGTCGTCATCGGTGCGATTTCGCGGGACGGGGCGCATATCACGCCGCGCGGATCGACAGTCGTCCAGTCCGGCGACCACGTGATCATCTTCGTCGCCGCGGACGCTCTCGACGAAGTCATCAAGGTGATCTAGGACTCGAAGGGACCGCGTGAGTTCTCCCTTCCGAAGGCAGTCGAACGGCCCTTAGCCACGCACACCGCGGTAGAGGACGTATGCGGTGAAGAAAACGACATAGGAGAGTGCGAGTCCGGTAGTGAGGATCGACCGTCCAACGAGGGCGATAAAGAGGATCAAAAGCGGGCCGACGAGCAAGAGCGAATCGAAGACCCGATCTTCGGCACCCGATTCGAGCAGCTCACCGACGATCGGGAGGTCGTTGGCTCTCATCGGTAGATCCCTCCGCGGCGGAAGACCGCTCGAATCGTCACGAGGACGGGAATAATCTCGAGGCGGCCGATCCACATGTTAAAGAGGAACATGATCTTACCGAGCGTCGGTAGCGATTCCGGACCGGTGATCCCCGCGGAGAGGCCGACGTTCCCCTGTGCGCTGGCGACTTCGAAAATAACGTTCTCGAGCGTGTACGCTCCCTCCGGGAGTAGCAAGAGGAGAACGAACGTGCCGATACCGAGGAAGACGAACCAGAGGAACGCGATGATCGCTGCTTCCTCGAACTCCTGGCGCATTTCCCGTTCGTTGAGGCGGCGACCGTTGATTTTCAGTCGCCGGACGGCCGTTTCGGGGTAGAACACGTCCGAGATCCGGAACCCGATCCCCTTCAACAGCGTGAGTGCCCGAATTAGCTTGATCCCGCCGACCGTCGATCCGGCTGCACCGCCGACGATCATGCCGAACGTTACGGTGAGCTGGGCCTGTGCCGGCCACCGTCCCAGCGCCACGTTAGTCGAGTCGACGGCAGTCTGAAAACCGGCACAGGTGGCGGCCGAGACGAATTGGAACGACCCGTATCGGAACGCCGTGAACAGGGAATCGTACGTGTCGCCGACGTACACTAATGCGGTGAGAGCGAGCGTTCCGAGGCTCATGTAAATGAACACCCACCGGGTCTGCAGGTCTGCGTAGAGGTTCCGCAGATCGCCCTGCAGAATGAGATAGTGGATCGGGAACGCGATACTGCCCAACAGCATGACTGGCAGCAGTGCAAAATCGATAGCCGCACTGTCGTAGGTGGCGATCGAGTTGTCGGTGATCGAGAACCCGCCGGTTGCCAGACCCGTCATCCCGTGGTTGATCGCACCCCAGATCGGCATTCCAACGGTCCAGAGGAGCAAGATCGAGACGAACGTAAAGAGGATGAAGATCCACCAGATCGTCTGGACGGTAGAGACGATGCTCGGATGGATCCGCTCGGAGCGGGCTTCGCTCTCGTACAGGGTCAACGAACCGCTCCCGGGTCGCGCGAGAATCGCCGTCGTAAGGACGATCACGCCCACGCCGCCGACCCACTCGATGAACGACCGCCACCACTGAAGCGTCCGTGGCAGGACCTCCTCGTTGTCGGTCATCGTCAGTCCCGTTCCGGTAAAGCCGCTCATGCTCTCGAACAGCGCGTTGAGCGGATCAGTAAACGCCGCGAGCGTCGTCGTCTGTGAGGGTGTCCCCAAGAGCGTCGGCGAGAACTCAACGGTCCACGCGATAAAATAGAAGGGCAACGATCCGAAGATCGCGACGCAGAACCAACCGACCGCGGCGATAATCATCCCGTGTAGCTTCCCGGGTTTGGTCGCCTCTTGAAACTTAGTTGTGAAAAAATAGCCGATGGCCAACGGAACCAGTCCAGAGACGATCAGTGCAGGAATCGCGTAGTATTCGGCCCAGACGATCGGAATGAGAAGGGAGACAAACATCAGGCCGGCCAGCGCCTTGAGTATCCGCCCCAGGTCCCGACCGATCGTTTCTATCGCCTCGTTCATGTGTCGCTCACTGCCCGAGCCCGGGCCATATACGCGTTGAAATCCTGCCGGTATGTTCGAATTCCGGCATCCGGTACCGACCCGCGCGGCCGACGGGTACGTGGCCGTCGTCCGCTCGTTTCGCTCGTCATCGTAACTGGTCTTCTTGATGGCCGAACACGTCCGTAAGCGACGGCTCTGCCCCGAATGCCGAATACACGGTGAGTAAATCGCCGGCCTTGATACGCGTATTCCCCCGCGGCGTAATCGGTGGATCTTCCCCTTCGCGTTCGATAGCAACGATCAGGACGTCCTCGGGAAGGAGGTCCTCGTCCGCTGCCTCGATGAGGTTCTTCCCGTCGATCGGCGCGTTTTCAGTGACGCGGATCTCGAATACCTCCGCTTCCTCCCCGATTCGCATGTAGTCGACGATCGCCGGACGAGCCACCGATCGGTAGAGGTACTCGGCGATGAGTTCCTGGGGGTTTTCCATTGTGTTCACGCCGATCTGGCTGAACACGTTCATATGCTGCGGGTCGTGAACGACCGAGACGATATTGGGGACCTCATGTTCCTGTGCGAGCAGACAGACCATGATGTTGGTCGCGTCCCGATCGGTCGTACTGATCATGGCGTCCGCGTTCTCGATTCCAGCGTCTCGAAGCGCGTTGTGGGCCGTCGCATCGTCGTTGAGAACCAGACAGTCGTATTCACCGGCGACCTGGTCCGCTCGTTCGGAATCGTTCTCGATAACGACGACCTCGTTTCCCGACTGGGTCGCGATATCAATGAGGGGTATTCCGATATCGCCCGCACCGACGATGACGATATACATTGCGTCGGTATTCTTGCCTGACCATTGAAAATATATCGTTTCAGTAACCACGATCGGCCCCCGTTATCTCGTGACAGGAGCGAAGCGTCAGTCGATCCTTCGTCGATACTCGGATTGTTGATGCCGGGTTTCTATCGCAACGATATCATTTCCAGGGAGGGCTTCGCCGCTGTCGCCGTCTCGATCGTTCTCTGGATTCCGCCAGAATCCGTTCGATTGCCCAGCCAGCCCACAGGAAAACGAGCGTCATGAAAACGACTATTTCTAACCGGATGACCCATCCGTACCGAACGGCGAGAACGAGGGCCGTGATCGCCACCGCAGTGATGACGACGCCGAACACGTCGTAAAAGGAGTGCGGATGGCGAACGCTTGGTAATCGAACGCCCATGAGTCAACGTACGCACAGTTCGTATATAGATCCTCGTCTCAGAGCGGAGTGTCGGAGACATCTGCTCCGAGATGATCGATCTCCGACGTTATTTCCGTCCGATCCGAACGAGGGCAACTCGCGACGGAGTGGCGTCTTACGATGGATTAATACGATCCAATCAAAATTCCCTTAGATACCGTGTCCAGACGTGACTGCGCAAACGTGGTGTTCCATGCGGATCCGAACTGACTGGCGCGCCAGTTTCGCGCTCGTCGGGATCGTCCTCAAATATCTCGCCGTCCCACTGGTGATTCCGCTCATCGTGGCGCTCTTCTACGGCGATCCCGTCTTCCCGTTCGTCGCAACGATCGCCCTCACGATCGCTGTCGGCTACGGCCTCGAGCGACTCAGTCCCGATCCGGACCTGCAGGTCCGCGAGGCGATGCTCTTCGTCGCGATCACGTGGCTCGCAGTGGCGATCATCGGTGCAGTGCCGTACGTGCTTGCGGGTTGGGGGACCGAATCAACGCTCGCCCATCCCGTCAACGCCTTGTTCGAGTCGATGTCTGGGTTTACGACGACAGGGGCGACCGTGCTGGGGGAGATCTCGCTCGAGCAACATTCACACGCCGTGATGATGTGGCGACAGCTGACCCAGTGGCTCGGCGGAATGGGGATCATCGTCCTGATGGTCGCGATCTTGCCGGAGCTTGCGGTCAGCGGTGCACAGCTCGTCGAGTCCGAAGCGCCGGGACCGCAGTTACAGAAACTCACGCCGCGAATCGCCGAGACAGCACGCATCCTCTGGCTCGTCTACTTCGCGTTCACCGTCATTTACATCGCTATTCTCTACGGGTTCCACCTCGCTGGGATGGCCCCCAACATGGGTCTATACAATGCCATCGCCCACGGATTCACGACGCTTCCCACGGGCGGGTTCTCGCCGGAGGCAGACAGCGTCGCGGCGTTCTCTGCGATCGTTCAGTGGACCGCCATCCCGTTCATGATTATCGCCGGCACCAACTTCGCCCTGTTCTGGCACGTCTTTAGCGGCGAGGGCCACCGCTTTGTCCGCAACTCCGAGTTCCGTGCATACGTTAGCGCGATTGCCGGGCTGACGATCCTTCTCGCCGGGATGCTCTACGTCGGTACCGCTCCGGCACTCGCAGAGCTCGGTGGCCTAACGGAGGGCGTGCTCGAGAACTCACTGCGACAGAGCGCCTTCCAGATCGTGTCGCTGTTGACCTCGACCGGCTACGCGACAAGCGATTTCGCGGCGTGGTCCGCGACCGGCAAGGTCGTCCTCCTGTTCGCCATGCTCGTCGGCGGCTGTGCTGGCTCGACCGGCGGCGGAGTCAAAGTCGTACGATGGGTGATCGTGCTAAAAGTGCTCCGGCGTGAACTGTTCACGGCTGCTCACCCCGAAGTCGTCCGGCCGATTCGACTCGGCGGAAACGTAGTCGACGAGGACGCCATCCGCGGCGTCCTCGGGTTCTCCTTCATGTACCTCTTCATCTTCGGCATCGCAGCGCTGCTCATCGCGCTCGACGCCAGCCGAATCGGGTACTCGCTGACGCCACTCGAGGCGTTCAGCGCGAGTCTGGCAACGATCGGGAACATCGGTCCCGGGTTTGGCTCACTGGGCCCCTTCGGGAGCTATCTCGAGTTTCCGATGAGTTCGAAACTCCTGATGATCTTCCTGATGTGGATCGGCCGCCTGGAGATCATCCCCGTGCTCGTCATGTTCACCGGCGGGTTCTGGACCCGCTAAGAGAAGCGTCTCGTCGTTCTGTTCTGCTCCGGCGGTCCGTCGATCGTTCGTCGACCTCAATCGATCGTCGTTCCCGAATCTGCACCGTCGAGGAACGACTCGAGCGCGTCGAGGCCGAAAATCGATGCCTCGGCCTCGAGATCGAGCAGCGTTCGGACCTTGCCTGCCATCCCGCCGGTCACGTCGGTCGCCTCGCTGGCCCCGAGCACCGCGGCCACCGCGTCGAAGTCGTCGATCCGATCGATCACTGCGTCGTCTTCGTCCAGTACGCCGGGAACCGTCGAGCAGAGACCGACGCGGTCCGCAGTGAGGTCGCGGGCGAGTACCGCCACGAGTTCGTCGCCGCTGATCACCGTCGCACCCGCGCCGGCGTGGGCGATCACGTCACCGTGGAGGACGGGAACGAACCCCTCCTCGAGCATCGTTTCGATCTGCCCAGTCGCTAGATCGAGGTGCCCCTCGCGATCGCGATGCGCCGCCGAAAACGGATGGACCGGGACCGCGTCGACGTCCCGCTCGAGCAATCGAGTCAGAACGAACTGGTTCAGCGTTTTCATCGCCCCGTGGATGTCCAGCACCGCAGTCGCGTCGTGGGTCCCGTCGGTCGTACTGACGCCGTGTTCGCTGGCGTTGTAGTGCCCGAAGCTCCCGCCGCCGTGGACGACGACGAGCTCGTCGAGCCCCGCCTCGAGCGCCGCAGCGATAGCGTCCGCCGCTCGCTCGAGCGCGTCGCCGTCGAGCGTCTCCGGCCGGTCCTTCTCGGTGATGACGCTGCCGCCGAGTTTCAGGACGATCATTCGAGTCGCGCCACCCCTTCGTCGGCCAGTTCGGCGCGGAACGCCTCCTCACACCCCGGCGTAAAGGAGAGGGCCGTCTCGGTTTCCGGCGTCGGGTCCAGCGCGACGATGCAGCCGCCGCCGCCGGCACCGGTCAGCTTCGCGCCGTATGCGCCCGCGTCGCGGGCCGCCCAGACCATCGTATCGAGCGAGCGCGAGGAGACCCCCAGCGCGGAGAGCAGACCGTGATTGAAGTCCATCAGCCGACCGATCTCCTCGATGTCGCCGTCGGCGAGCGCGTCCTCGCCGTTCCGGACCACGTCGCCGATCGCTTCGACCGTGTCAGCCGCGAAATCGTACTCCGCGCGGAGTTCTCGAACGCCCGCGACCAACTGGCCGGTATCCCCCGCGCCACCGTCGAAGCCGATCACGATCGGCAGATCCGGCGCCTCGAGCGTGCGACAGTCCTCGCCCTCGACGCGGACCGCGCCGCCGGTCGCGGAACAGAACGTGTCGGCCCGGGAGGCCTGGCCGTCCTGAACCCGGGACTCCGTCTGATAGGCCCGCTCGGCGAGTTCGGCGGTCTCGAGGGTGACGCCGAGTTCTCGAGTCGCGGCGTCGATCGCGGCAACGACGACGGCCGCTGAGGACCCCAGTCCGGCACCGAGGGGAATGTCGCTCTCGATCGTCACGTCGAAGCCGGCGTCGTCCTCGCCGGTGACCTCGCGGACCTGTTCGATCGCGCCGTCGACGTACCCCATCGCCGCGCTAACGAGCGATTCCGAGACATCGATGTCTGGTCCGTCCTCCGTCGTCCCGTCGTACTCGACCGTGAATCCGTCCAGACTGAGATCGTCCGCCCGAACGCGGAGCTTGCCGTCGTCGCGTCGTTGCACGCCGACCCGCGCCCGCCGCTCGATCGCACATGGGACGGCGGGCTCGCCGTAAACGACCGCGTGCTCCCCGAACAGGTACACCTTCCCGGGAGCGCTCGAGAGTGTCATGCCCGGCCGTTTGTCCGAAGACAAGTAATACCTGTCTGTGTCGTCGCTGTCGTCCGCGGTGATACGGTCTGCTGTAACGATGTACCGGTGCGACCGCAGGCCGGATCACGGTCGCGCCGGAACTGACTTACAGCAGACCGTATGAGCCGTCGGCCGTTCGCTCGGAGTCGGACTTATGCCCCTGCAGTCGAACGTCGGTCGTATGTCGCTCGTTCTCCCGAGTGAACTCGTCGTCGAACGGTTCCTGCCGACCGTGCGGGCGATGTTGGCCACCCGACTCGCCGACCGCGGGATGACACAACAGGAGATCGCCGCCGAACTCGGCGTGACCCAGGCCGCGGTCAGCAAGTACGTCAGCGGTGACGGCGGCGGTGACGATCGGTTTCGCGACGACCCCGAAACCGTCGCCACCGTCGATCACATCGCGGACGGACTGGCCGGCGGCGAGCTGGACCCCTACGACGCGCTCGCCGAACTCCTCTCGCTGGTCCGGAGCCTCGAGGACCGCGGCCCAATCTGCGAACTTCACGAAGAAGCGATGCCGGAGCTGCGGGGACTCGGCTGCGACCTCTGCGTGCGCGGGCTCGATCCAGATATCCGTGCCGAACGGGACGTTCTCGCGAACGTCCGCACCGCCGCGCGGACGCTCGCATCGATCCCCGGCATGGCCGACTCCGTCCCGAACGTGGGGACGAACGTCGGTATGTGCTTGCCCGAGCCACGCGACGAGACCGATATCGCCGCGGTTCCCGGTCGGATCTACGCGATGGGCGGCCGGATCGAAATTCCGGCCAATCCCGAGTTCGGCGCCTCGAAACACGTCTCGACGGCGATACTCGCCGCCAACGACGCTGATCCATCCGTTCGCGGCGCGATCAACGTTGCCACTGACAACGATTTACTCGAGGCCGCGGCGGCGATGGGGATCGATCCGCTCGAGTTCGATGCCGACTACGAGGACCGCGGGGACCACCTCCGAAATCGGTTCGCGGACCGCGGCGAGGTTCCCCGCATCGCCTACCATCGAGGCGCGTTCGGGATCGAACCCGCGACCTACGTCTTCGGTGCGACGGCGACGGACGCCGCCGAACTGATCGAGGCGATGCTATAGTAACCATTGAAAGTCATTGCACACCTGATCGAACGACAGCTATACGATCAGTGTGTGAATCGTTTCAGTGGCTACTATAGATGTGGCGTCTTCGTCGTGAGGCCCCTCGAGCCACCCCCGAACGTCAGGAGCGGCTCGCGTTGATCGTCACCGTAACGGCGTCGATGACGGTCGCGTTTGCCCCGCGTTCGACCCGGATCTGATACGTCGGGTCGGGTTCGTCCGGAAGCGGCGACCCGACGGAGAATTTGGTGTGATACCTGTTCGGGTCGAGGCTGTAGGTACCGTCCCATTCAAACGAGTCGTTCCGGCGCTCGTAGACGACGAGAGAGTAGGTTTCGTTCGCGGTCGCGTCGATAGAGTAGTCCACGTCGAAGCGAGCGCCGTTTTGCTGGTCGATAGTCTCAACGGAGACGTTGTCAATCACGTCACCGGTCGACGGATCGCTGATCGTCGAGTTGTACTCTCTGCTCGTAGTATCGGTACAGCCGGCAATGAGAAGCGCGCTGACGACCATCACGGTCGCGATAACGGCCCGCCAGTCCCGGTCGAAGGGTGCCGAGGACATTATCGCTTCTTTCTACTAGTTGTGTATAAGTCTTATCATATAGTTGACCTCTTTACGCCGATCCGAACGCCGATGGAGTGGCCGTCGAATTGCCCAGAAGAACTCTCACCGATCACACACCATTTAAAAGCAGTGATAGTCCGTCGCCACGCGCTCGGAGATCGGGCTCGAGCGAAAGTCGGCGAGAAAACGAACAGCGTCGATATCTACAGCGTTAGACCGTACTTTCGAAGTCCTCGAGCGAGTACGACGGCTCGGCACCGCGTCGATCGAGGACCTCGTTGGCGAGGAGCCAGTAGACGACCGAGAGGGCCTTGCGACCCTTGTTGTTCGTCGGGATGACGAGGTCGACATTACTGACCTGGTTGTTCGAGTCACACATCGCGATGACCGGGATGCCGACCGTGATAGCCTCTTTGACGGCCTGGGCGTCACCGATCGGGTCGGTGACGACCAGCACGTCCGGCTCGATGTAGCCATCGTACTTCGGGTTCGTCAGCGTGCCCGGGATGAAGCGGCCGGTGCGGGCGCGAGCGCCCACGGCATCGGCGAACTTCTCCGCCGGGAACCGACCGTACTGACGACTCGAGGTGACCAGGATCTGCTCCGGGTCGTAGTTCGCGAGGAAGTCCGCGGCCGTGCGGATGCGGCCGTCGGTCTTCGAGACGTCGAGCACGTAGAGGCCGTCGGTTCGGACACGGTGGATGAACCGACCCATGTCCTCGGTCTTCTGTTGGGTCCCGATGTGGACGCCAGCGCCGAGGTAGTCCTCGACGGGGATCAACAGGTCCGCCTCCTCGTCGGACATGACGTCGTCGTCGAGGGTTGGACCGGCGTCTTCTTCCTCGGCGTCGTCGTCGGCTGGTTCTGCGTCGGCCGCGGGCGCTCCCTCGGCGTCGGCGGGCTGTTCGTCTACTGGCTCGACATCCTCCTCGGCGGCGGGGCCAGCCCCTTCGGCTGGCTCCTCGTCGATTTCCTCCTCGGCGGCGTCGAGCCCTTCCTGGGTTGCGTCGTTTTCTGTCATGTCGCGTCGTCTGCGATTCGAATGAGCTCGTTGAGCTTTGCGGTTCGCTCGCCGCCGACAGTCCCCGTCTTGATGAAGGGAGCGTCGGTCGCAACGGCGAGGTGTGCGATCGTCGCGTCTTCGGTCTCGCCCGACCGGTGGGAGACGACCGAGTCGTAGCCGTTCTCCGTCGCGAGTTCGATCGCGTCGAACGCGTCCGACAGCGTCCCGATCTGGTTCGGCTTGATCAGGATGCTGTTGGCCGCGCCGCGGTCGATTCCCTCGACGAGACGGTCGGTATTGGTGACGAACAGGTCATCACCGCAGATCAGCGTCTGGTCGCCGACTTCCTCGGTCAGTTCGGCGAAGGCATCGTAATCGTCCTCGTCGAGGGGATCCTCGACGTAGACGAGGTCGTACTCCTCGACGAGTTCGGCGATGTACGCGATCTGCTCGTCCGTATCGCGGCTCCGGTCGCTGTATTCGTACGTTTCCGACTCGGAATCGTACAGTTCAGCGCCGGCGACGTCCAGCCCGAAGCCGACGTTGAAGCCGACCTCGTCTTGGACCATCGAGACCGCCTCGGCGACGATTTCGAAGGCCTCGCCGTCGTCGATCGACGGTGCCCACGCGCCCTCGTCGCCCTTGCCACAGGGAACACCGCGTTCCTCGAGCAGGTCGGCGACTGCGGCGTGGACGGCCGCGTTCGCGAAGACCGCATCTTCGACGCTCGGCGCGCCGACGGGTGCGGCGAGGAACTCCTGAATGTCGGTCGCGTCGGCGGCGTGTTCGCCGCCACCGACGACATTACCGAGCGGAATCGGGAAGCTCTCGCCGCGGAACGTGCCACCGAGGTGCTGAAAGAGCGGCGCACCCAGCACGTCGGCACCGGATTTTGCAGCGGCCATCGAGATCGCGACCGCGCTGTTTGCGCCGATCTCCGAGAAGTCGTCGGTGCCGTCAGCAGCGTGGAGCGCGGCGTCGACGTCGCGCTGATTGCCCGCATAGATCTCGCCGACGAGCCGGGGAACGGCGCGCTCCCGGGCCGCCGCGATCGCCTCGCCTGGGGGTCGTTCGACGGCTTCGTACTCGCCCGTGCTGGCCCCGCTGGGTGCTGCGGCGCGGCCGAAACCGCCGCTCTCGGTCACGACATCCGCCTCGACTGTTGGATTCCCTCGCGAGTCGAGGATCCGACGCAGTCGGATGTCGGTGATGAGCGTCATTTCCGGTCGTACCCCCGCTTGACGGTAAAGGGCAACACGCCGGCGTCGTACTCCTCGGCGGCGATGAGGATCGGTTGGGTCTGCTCCGTCTCGATCAACACCGGCGCGCCGTAGGAGACCTGCAACGCCCGAGCGCCGAGGATGCGTGCCTTCTCGTAGCGGTTGTGCTGTTGTTGTTGCATGGTTACTGGTACGGGGAGACGACGTCGACGAGGTCCTTGTGACTGACGAGCATGCGCCGACAGCAGTAGCGCTCGACGCCGAGTTCGTCCAGAACCTCTTCCGGATCCTCGTCGCCCTCGTTCGCTCGCTCGTCGAACGCTTCCCAGTGTTCGGCGACGACGTTGCCACAGGTGAAACACCGGACCGGTACCATCATGATTGAATCACCTTAGCGGTAGGACTTCTGGTAGCGCGCCCGAGCGCCTGGGCCGCCCCACTTCTTCGGTTCAGACTGGCGAACGTCGTTGACCAGCAGCGATCGGTCGAACTCCATGAACGCGTCGCGGAGTTCGGCGTCGTTGGAGTGCTGGACGATCCCGCGTGCGACGGCGGTGCGGACGGCGTCTGCCTGTCCGCTGATACCGCCACCCTCGACGCGAACATCGATGTCCATCTCGCCGCGCAGATCGTCGCCGACGATGCGGAACGGCTCGAGCATCTTGAGTCGGGACGTCTCCGGTTCGACCAGTTCGACAGGTTTCGAATTAATTCGAACGCGACCCTCGCCCTCGCGCACCGTGGCGCGGGCGACGGCCGTCTTTTTCTTGCCACTCGTGTTGGTTACCATGTGACGTTAGCACCTAACTGTTCGGACACTTCGTGTAGGTGGACGAAGCGGATGTTCGACAGCCGATCCAGTGACGTCCCCTCGAGCACTTCCAGCTCGTGATCGTCGTCGTTCTCGTAGGGGTTGCCGACGTAGACGCGGACGCTGTCGAGTGCCTCGCGGCCACGGGTTTTCTTGTACGGCAACATCCCGCGAACGGACCGCTTGAAGATCGTGTCCGGTCGCTTGGGGTAGTAGGGTCCGCGGTCCGAACCCAGCTGTAGCCGCGTGCGGTACGTCTCGAAGATGTCTTCCTTGTCGCCGGTGATGACCGCGTCCTCTGCATTGACGATCGCGACGCGATCGCCGTCCAGCGCGCGCTGGGCGACCTCGCTCGCGACTCGTCCAAGGATACAGTCACCGGCATCGACGACGAGATCTGCGTCAAACTCTGCGAGACTCATCGAATCACCCGGACATCTGATCCGTCGGGGTTCTCTTCGAGCACTTGCTCGAGCGATACCGGCTCGCCGACCTGGTCGATCTTCGTCTCTGCGGACGAAGAGAACTTGACGGCGGCGACGGTGACGTTCTTCTGTAGTGCGCCAGATCCCAGCACTTTGCCGGGAACGACGACAGTCTCTTCTTCGCGTGCGTACCGCTCGATGCGGCCCAGATTCACCTCAGCGTGGGTGCGTCGGGGCTTCTCGAGTCGATCCGCAACGTCTCGCCAGACATCGGCGTCCGTTTCGCGGGACGTCGACTTCAGCTCGGCGATGAGATCGTTGAGCCTCGGATTAGTCTTGCTACTCATTGGTTTCCTCCAAATACTGCAACTGCCGGCACGTCGGCGACGCGGGATACTGCGCCGTCGACGGTGGAATCGAGTTTAGAGAAGTGATGCAGGGAGCAGGATTTGAACCTGCGGACTCCTACGAGACAGCGCCCTGAACGCTGCGCCGTTGGCCTGACTTGGCTATCCCTGCTCGCACTTCCGTCTACCCGTCGCCCCTTCAAACCCCTTTCGATTCCAGCAGGAACGCGATCGCCGGTCTCGTCGCTCACGGCGTCGGCGAACGGCGTTCCTTGATCGGGTCGGGGGCGTCGGTTCATATCTATAGCTGTACTGCGTCTTCGAGGTCGGTCGCGCGTTCGGTGAGCGTCTCCGCTGCTCGCGTCACGAGTTCCTCGATGGGGAACGAGCCGTCGGTCTCCACGTGGAAGACGAAGGCGTTCGGCACGTCCTCGACCCGGACCTCCTTGCCCGGGTAACGATTCGAGAGGTCGTGGTCGAACTCGCTCGTCGACACGAGTTCGCCGTCGTCCTCAATGACGCCGCGGATGATCCGGCTCTCCTCGTCCTCGAACTCGGGAAGATCACCGTCGACCGCCACGCGCTGGAGGTGTCGATACCCGACCGCAACCCCACCCTGATGCTTGGCGTGGTTTCGTCCGCGGTCGATCACGGTATCGGCCTCGGCTTCGAGGCGCTGGCCGTCCTTGAGGTCGATGATCGGAATGTTGTCGTCCGCGGGACGGACGAGGTCGTCGCTCGAGACGAGATCGCCGGAGTAGGCGGTCGCCGGCCCTTCGACGTCGATCGAGAGCGTAACGGTGTCGTCCTCGGTGAACTCGCCGACCGGCGGGGTCGTCAGCGGGACGAGCCCGAGTCGGAGCGCGAGTTGCTCGTCGAACATGACCGACGAGTTCTCGACGAACCGGACGGTGTCGATCGCCATCGTAGGTACGTCGGCGACCATCGCGCGGCGGATGCCGTTCGCGAATGCGGGCGTCACGCCGCGAACGAGGAACCGTGCCTCACGATCCTCGCGTTCGACGAACTCGACGTCGTACTCCTCTGTCATGGTCTAGTAGCCGCCCTTGCCTTTCGGTGCGCGCGATCCGTCGTGGGGGATCGGCGTGACGTCCTCGATTCGCCCGATCTCGATGCCCGAGCGGGCGAGCGCGCGGATCGTCGCCTGCGCGCCGGGACCGGGGGATTTCTGGAGGTTGCCGCCGGGGCCACGCACGCGAACGTGGAGGCCCGTGATACCGGCTGCTTTGACCTCTTCGGCGACGGACTCGGCCATCTGCATGGCCGCGTACGGCGACGCCTCGTCGCGGTTTTGCTTGACCGCCGTCCCGCCGGAGGACTTGGCGATCGTCTCCGCGCCCGTGAGGTCGGTCACGGTCATGACGGTGTTGTTGAACGATGCGTGTACGTGGGCGATTCCCCATTTATTGTCGTTCTGGCTCATTGGTTACCCTCCGCGCGTTCGGGGTGGAGTTCGTCCGCGAGCGGACTGTTCTCGTCGAAGGCCACCAGGTCCTCCTCGTCGGTGTCGACGACGTAGGACGGAACGAGGTGGCGCTGCCCGTCGACCATGACGTGGCCGTGGACGATGAACTGGCGGGCCTGCTGGGGCGTGTTCGCCAGTCCCGTCCGGTAGACGACCGTCTGAAGTCGGCGCTCGAGGATGTCCTCGATCTCGAGCGACAGGATGTCGCCGAGTTCGTCCGTCTCGTTGAGGATGCCGACGCGTTTGAGTCGGTTGAGGAATTCCTCGGAGCGTCGGATGACGGTTTCGTCGTCCTGGGCCTGGCCGAGCAGTTCTCGAGCCTCGCGCCGGTAGGAGCGAAGTTCGGACTGCGCTCGCCAGAGCTCTTCTTTGTTCGAGAGCCCGTAGCGGTCGACGAGGGAGTGTTCGGAGGCAATGCGCTCACCCTGGTAGGGGTGGTTCGGCGTCTCGTATTGCTTGGTGTCAGTGCCGAGTGGCATTATTCACCCTCGTCCTCTTCTTCTTCTTCGGCGGCTGCGGCCTCTTCGGCCTGTTCTTCGCGGATCTCTTCGACGTTGACTCCGATGGTGCCCTCCGTTCGGCCGGTGGACTTGGTTCGCTGACCGCGAACCTTCTGGCCTCGCTTGTGGCGAGAGCCCTTGTAGGAGTCGATCATCTTCATCCGGTTGATGTCGTGCTGTCGGGTCAACTGGAGATCGTTCCCGATCTCGTGGGTCGTTTCGCCGCTGTAGAAGTCTCCCTGACGGTTGTTGAGCCAATCGGGGACCTGTTCGGCGTAGTTCTCCACGGCCTCGATGACGCCGTCGATGACGTCGTCGTCGAGTCGACCGAACGTCGCGGTTCGGTCGACGCCCGCTTCCTCGGCGATGAGTCGGGCGGTCCGGCGACCGATCCCGTTCATCTCCGAGAGCGAGCGCTCGACGGACTTCGTCCCATCGAGGTCCGTTTGTCCGATGCGGACGAAGTATCGGAGGTCTTCGTCGTCTTCTTGTTCTTGAGGTTCTTCCGCGCTCATGTATCGTGTATCTGTCTCTGGTCTGCCTGCGATGCAAATCGACTGGCGGGAAAACGCCAGCGAAGTGTCCGACGTTGTGGCGGGGATTTGAACCCCGGAGGCTTGACGCCACATGGTTAGCAACCATGCGCCTTGGGCCGCTTGGCTACCACAACACCGTTCCGTCTATCATCGCCCTCTCGGACTCGGGGATCACTCCCCTACACGTATTGCACCCGAACCTACCCCCGTCGACTACTTAAGGGCAACGAAAGGTAGCCGCTCCTCGTTCAAATCGATTTCACTGTTGATCGCACTCGAGTCCGACTATTCGGCTCGAGCCGGTGCCGGAACGGATGTGACAAAAACGGAGACGTGGGGTGAAATCAGGCTCCGGCGTACTCTTCGATGTACTTCTCGTTGATCTCCCACTGCCCCTCCTCGTTCTGGATCATGTACTCGCCGTAGTAGGGAACCCGGTTCGCGACGGTATTGCGGAATGCCTCGCGGATCTCTGACTTGGTCATCTCGCCCATCGACTTGAGGTCGTCATTGCGGTTGAGACAGCCCTTCAGGTAGCCCTCGTGGGTGACCCGAACCCGATGGCAGTTCGCACAGAACGTCGGGTTCTCGACGGGGTCGACGATCTCGACCATGCCACCGCCGCTCCCGTCGTCGCCGCCGATCCAGTAGCGCTTTCGATCGTGCATCTCCCGGTGTTCGATTTCGTCGGCCTGCTCGGCCAACCAGTCGTGAACCCGCTGGATGTCGATGTTCCACTCCGGCTTCCCCGTCAGCTCCGGCATGTACTCGATCAGCTGGAGCTGCAGCCCGTCGTTCTCGGCGACGTGATCGACCATCTCCGGCACGTATCCCGCGGTGTGCTCGAAGACGACCATGTTGAGTTTGACCGGGTCCAAGCCCGCCTCGAGCGCCGCCTCGACGCCCTCGAGGACCTTCTCGTAGGCCCCACTCTTGGTCACCGCGGCGAAATCCTCCGGATCGAGCGCGTCCTGCGAGACGTTGACCCGCTCGAGGCCGGCGTCCACGAGCGCTTCGGCGCGGCCGGGGAGGAACGTCCCGTTCGTGGTCAGCGAAACCTCCATCTGGTCGGGTGTGCGCTCGATGATCTCTTCCAGGTCCTGTCGAAGCATCGGCTCCCCACCGGTGAACTTGACCGCATCGACGTCGAACTCGGCGGCGACCTCGAGGAATCGGACGACGTCGTCGGTCGACATTTCGTCGTCCTGCGGATCCATCGGTCCGCGAGTGTCCCCGAGCCCCTCGTTGTGACAGTAGACGCAGTCGAAGTTACACCGATCGGTGAGAGAGACGCGAACCCCGGAGACCTCTCGCCCGAACTCGTCGGTGAGCATGCCACTGGGTTGCAGCCGGATCCGCTTAAACACGCCGGGGATTTCAGCGGCTCGTAACCGATTTCGGTTTCTAGATACTGTCAACAAGGTTGTGGGATGTCGTTCGACTCGAGAGTTCGCACCGAATTATCAGGACCGCGAAATCAGACGGGGCGGGTGTCCCACAGAACGGGACCTCTCACCTTCCAACGGAAGACATACCTCTCCGCCGCTCGAACGAGACGCTATGGACGAGGACATGCTCGCGGACCAGCGCCGGCTCGTGGAACTCGTCGAGGAGGAGGGATGGGACGTGACCGACCTCGAGATTTCGGCCTACGACAGCCCGTGGGCCGACGAGGACGACCCGGAAGCGACCGTGACGATCACGGCGCGGAAGCCGTACGAGAGCGAGGACGACGATGACGAGGACGATGAGAGTCCGTATCGGCTGAAGTAACGAACGAACTCACCGACGATTAGTTCAACTCCTCCAATTTAATTCGCTCAGAGTAGCCGTCATAATCCGATTCGCTCGAGACGATCGGATCATCCCCAGATGCGACGAGATGTAGGGCGTCGAGCGGAGTGAATCCGTCGTCCTCGACATAACTCGCTGCAGCAATAACGTCTTCAACGTCGTCTCGAACGTCTACGAGCGCTCGAGCCGCCGTCACGGTTCGTAAGACGTTCCACTCTTCTCTGTATGCGACCAGCATGAGTTCGATCAGTGTCGCACGATCGGTCCATAACTCGTCTCGTCGCTCCTCGTACACGGTTTCGGCCGCTTCTTGGAGCCAGTCGTCGTCTTTGATCAGGACGATCAAAAAATCGGCTTCGGCGTACGTCATCGTCCCGCTTCGTCGAGCGCTTCGTCCAACGCGCTCTCCGTGAGTTGTTCTGCCGATTTGTCACTCTTCCGAGCCTCCTCTCGAAGTGCCTCGAGAGGGTCCTCGGGTATCGGGACGAGTACGAGACGATCTCCCCGATCGATGAGTTCAAATTCATCACCGAATTCCTCTCGGAGGGACTTCGGGAGGTAGATACGCCCATCATCGGTACTAACGCGCATACTAGAACATACGTGACAATATCGTATTATTCTCCCGCCACTGGCCTATTAACGGGAAAATAGGGTGATTATGAGACTACACGGATATTTTTCAAATCAGCCCTTAATATTGCACACGGGGAACGTCCGCGCGACTTTGTCACCGATTCCGAGTTCGTCCGAGACGCGGACGACCTCGTCGACGTCCTTGTAGACGCCCGGCGCTTCCTCGGCGATTGTGGCGCCGGACTGGGCCTTGACGTAGATCGCCTGCTGGTCCTCGAGGCCCTGCTGGACGTCGCCGCCCCAGAACTCGTTTTTGGCCTGCGTGCGACTCATCAGCCGACCCGCACCGTGAGCGGTCGAGCCGAAGGTCAGCTCCATCGAGTTCTCGCCACCCCGGAGGACGTAGCTGCCCGCGCCCATGCTGCCGGGGATGATCACCGGTTGGCCGACATCGCGGTACGCCTTCGGAACCTCCGGGTGGCCGGCGGGGAACGCTCGCGTCGCGCCCTTGCGGTGAACGTAGAGTTCGCGCTCGTCGCCCTCGTCGTTCACGGTATGGGTCTCCTTCTTCGCGATGTTGTGTGCCACGTCGTACAGCAGGTCCATCTCCATCGACTCCCAGGATCGATCGAAGACGCGCTCGAAGACCTGCCGCGTGCGGTGCATGATCAGCTGCCGGTTGACCCACGCGAAGTTGATCGCCGCGTTCATCGCGCCGTAGTAGTCCTTGGCGAGTTGTGATCCCGCGGGCGCGGCCGCGAGTTCCTTGTCGGGCAACTGGTCCAACAGCCCCTTGTGTTGTTGCTCGATCTTCCGCAGGTAGTCGTTGCAGGTCTGATGGCCCAGTCCGCGGGAGCCACAGTGGATCAACACGACGATCTGGTCTTCCTCGAGCCCGTAGGCCTCGCCTACGCCCGAATCGAAGACGTCGGTCACGCGCTGGACCTCGAGGAAGTGGTTCCCCGAGCCCAGCGAGCCGATCTGGTTCTTCCCGCGGTCTTTCGCTTTCTGGCTGATCTTATCCGGATCCGCGCCCTCGCGCATCCCTTCGTCCTCGCAGTGCAGGAGGTCGTCCTCGACGGCGTGGCCGTTCTCGAGCGCCCAGTCGACGCCGCGGGCGAGGATTTCGTCGATCGTATCGACGCCGGCTTCGACGATGCCGCCCCCGCCGAGACCTGACGGAATGTTGGCGAATAGCGAGTCGACGAGCTCCTCCTCGTGGCCCTGCACTTCGTCGTAGGTCAGGTTCGTCCGCATCATCCGGACGCCGCAATTGATGTCATAGCCGACCGCACCCGGCGAAATACAGCCGTTCTCGGCGTCGAGCGCGCCCACCCCACCGACCGGGAAGCCGTATCCCTGATGGGTGTCGGGCATACAGATCGCGTGGTTGGTTATTCCCGGCAGGTGCGTCGTGTTTTTGATCTGCTCGAGGGAGTTGTCCTCCTTGATCTCCTCGAGCAGTGCTTCGCTCGCCAGTACCCGCGCTGGGACGCGCATGTCTCCCTCCTGAGGGATCTCCCAGACGTGTTCGCGCACCCGCTCGAGCGTGATGCCGTTAGCGTCAAACGTGGTCATACGCGAAACTCGGACTGCAGCGATGAAAGATGTTCGTCTCGCCTTGCGGCTTCCCTTGGCAGTCGATTTCGCGTCGCCGGATCCACCGACCGCTCAGACGTCGAAGACGACGTACGCCTCCCAGCCGTCGTCGGTTCGCTCGAGGCGCATCTCCGAATACGTCACTGCTTTTACTTCTCGTGCGTCGATCTCGGCGAGTGGGACGCCGCGTGCGCTGGCCTCGAGACGGAACGCCTCGGAACCGTCAGCCGACTCGGTGCGTTCGATCGATTCGACCCGATGGTCGACGGGGAGTTCCACTCGGGTGTCCCGCAGGTAGATCAGTTCGTCGAGGAAGTCGAACAACAGTGCTTCGCGGTTCTCCGCGGTCACGGTCACCGAAAACCGATCGCCGGCCTCGTCCGGAATCTCGTCGCACGACGCGGCCGCGAGGCCGTCGGCTACCGAGCCGAAAACCCCCTCGAGCGATTCGCCGGTCGCCGAGACCGCGATATCGGCCGTATGATCGCGGAGTTCGAATCCCATGTCGAATTGGGATTTTACGTCCGGCCCCCTATGTCCGTCGTTTCGGCCCCATCGCCCGCAGTTTCTTCTGGTCGGGAGTCACGTTCAGGTAGAACTGCCAGCGAATACATTGCTGTCTGACGTTCCGGAGCGTTGACTGCCGGTGGAATTATATTGACGACGATGGTATGCTGTGGTAGTGAGCGTCAACATCGACAGTCGCGTCGTCGCCCCGGGGAGCGACGATTACGTCGACGAAGCCTGGCAGCTAAAGGAGGAGATCAATCGTCAGGAGGATGTGCTCAAACAGCGGTACGACTTCTTTACTGATGCGTATCGCCGATCGAAGGTACACTGTTACGTCCAGGACAGCGACCTCGTCGGATTCGCCGCCGTTCGACGCGACGGGTACATTCTCTTTCTGGCCGTGGACCCCGAATTCCGCGGCCAGGGCGTCGGCAAACGGCTCGTCGCCCACGTCGCGGAGGACCACGATACGATTACGTGTCACGCCCGGACGAGCAACGAAAACGCGTTACAGTTCTACGAGTATCTCGGCTTCGAGATCAAACGGCGGATCGACGACTATTACGAGGACGGCGGCGACGCCTACTACCTGAAACTCGGCTCGGACGTCGGTATCGCCGATCGGATTTCCGACCTGATCCGGCGGTAACGAGCAGGTCGTGGTCTCGGCGGCCCTCAACGAGTCGGTGGGTCGTCCCTCTCGTTCCGGACGGTTCCCTCGACGAACGCTCGACGGAGAACCGTCAGCAGCAGGTACGTTTCGTACTTCTGGCTCCGACAGTGCGCACAGGGCGCCATCTCGTCGGCGATACGATCTATGGTTTCGCCGTACTCCGCTTCGAGGTCCGCCACGAGAGCGGCCACGTCGGGTGCGAGAGCGTGGGCCATTTCCCCGATATCGTCCCGTGCATCGTCGGGAAGTGCGTACGAGAGAACGATCGTGTTCGCACGGTAGTACTTGGTCGTCCCGCCGTTGTGTTCCTTGAGCCGGGCGACCTCGACGAGACCCGCGTCGCGGAGTTCGTTGACGTGGTGACGAACCGTATTGAGCGTCCGGTCGTAGCCCCGTCCTTCCAGGTCGTCGTCGATCTTCGCCACGGAGAGCGTCTCTTCGGCGAGCATGTCGAGGATCATCGCACGGACCGGTTCGTCGACGGCGCTCGAGACGTTCGTGTCCCGGACTGCGATGTCTTCGATCGTCACGTCAGACGTGAATTCGGGCATCGGTTACCCGGCCGTTAGGCCGCGACCCGTATAAGTCGCTCAGACCGCGCGACCGTCTAGACGAGTCGTTTCACCGGTGGAATCGACCGTGATGGAACTCAAACAGACCATTTGAGTGATATATTTGCGGACGGGGTACGTAGGCCTATTCGAGACGCAATGACCCGAACCGAAGAATACCGCGTGACCGACTTCGACTGCCCGACGTGTGCGAGCAACGTCGAACGATCGCTTTCGAAAACTGACGGCGTCGAGCGCGTCGAGGTCCATTACACGACCGGGCGCGTCGAAATCGAGTACGACGAGGGCACCGTCGATCCCGACGTCTTCGAACGGACGATTTCGAACCAGGGGTATACGCCCCAGGAACGGTGACGGCTAGTGAATCTTAACCGATACTTCCGGAAACACCGACAGCCGGTCATCGTCGCCGCCAGCGGCCTGCTCCTCGCGGGTGGCTGGATCCTCAGCTACGCCCACGACCTCGATCAGGCAAGCGCGGTGCTCGTGATCCTCGCGGCGGTCGTCGGCGGGTACGACGTCGCGAAGAAGGCCTCCTATACGCTACGCAGCGGCACCGTCGGCATCAACATCCTCGTCACCCTGGCCGCGATCGGCGCGATCGTCATCGGCGAGTACTGGGAGGCCGGCGCCGTCGTCTTCCTGTTCGCGCTCGGGAACTACCTCGAGGCGCGGACGATGAGCAAGACTCGAAACGCGCTCCAGGAGCTACTCGAAATGACACCGGACACAGCGGTCGTTCGCCGGAACGGCGAAGACCTTGAGGTACCGGCTCGCGAGGTCGAACCGGGCGAGACAGTGATCGTCAAGCCCGGCACAAAGGTCCCCGTCGACGGCGAGGTCACCGACGGCGAGAGTGCGATCGATCAGGCCCCAGTCACCGGCGAAAGCGCGCCCGTCCACAAATCGGCCAGCGACGAGGTTTACGCCGGGACGGTCAATCAGGAGGGGGCACTCGAGGTCGCCGCCACGGACACCGGCTCGGACACGACGCTTGAGCGGATCGTCCGCCGGGTCGAGGAGGCCCAGGAGGCGAAAGCGCCGACGGAGACGATCATCGAGCGCTTCGCGAAATACTACACGCCCGCGATCATCGTGCTGGCGGTCGGGACGTACGCGAGTACCGGGAGCGCCATCGTGTCGCTGACGCTGCTCGTCATCGGCTGTCCCGGGGCGCTCGTCATCGGCCCGCCGGTCAGCATCGTCAGCGCCATCGGCAACGCCGCGCGCTCGGGTGTGCTTATGAAAGGCGGCGAGCACCTCGAGACGGCCGGCAAGATCGACCTCGTCGCGTTCGACAAGACCGGGACCCTGACGAGAGGCGAGACGACCGTTTCGCACGTCGAGGGGTTCGGTACCGCCGACGACGAGGTGCTCCGCTACGCGGCCATCGCGGAGAAGAAGAGCGAACACCACCTCGCGGACGCCGTTCTCGAGGCTGCCGGGGCGGGGGACGGAGACGGTACTGTCCACGCGACCGACGGAGGTGAGTCGACCGTCGCGAGACGACCCTCGTCGGAGCACCGCACCGATGGCGGCGCGGTCGTCGAACGTCCGGCGATTCCCGATCCCGACGAATTCGACGTCGTCGCCGGGAAAGGCGTCGTCGCCCGGTACGACGGCCGTCGGATCCTCGTCGGCAACCGCGCGCTCCTCGAGGACCGTGGGATAGATGTTCCGACCCGGATCACCGACCGCCTTCGCGAGCGCGAGGCGGCCGGTGAGACCGCGGTTCACGTCGTTCTCGACGGGAACGTCGTCGGCATCGTTTCGCTCCGGGACGAACTCCGTCCCGATGCGGCCGGCGTCGTGGCGGCACTAAAAGACGCCGGCGTCCGCATGGTGATGCTGACCGGTGACAACGAACAAACGGCACGCAGCGCCGCCGAAACGGTCGATATTGACGACTACCGGGCGGCGCTACTGCCCGAGGAGAAACAGGACGCCATCCGGTCGTTTCAGGACGAGGGCCACGTCGTGGCGATGGTCGGCGACGGCATCAACGACGCGCCCTCGCTGGCGACCGCCGACGTCGGCATCGCGATGGGTGCCGCTGGAACCGACACCGCGATCGAGACGGCGGACATGGCGCTGATGGCCGACGACCTGACACGCATTCCGTACGCCGTGACGCTCAGCAAGGCGACCCGGTGGAACATCTTCGAGAACGTCGCCGTCGCCGTGGCGACGGTCGCCCTGCTGCTGGCCGGCGTCTTCGCGGGCTACGTCCACATGGCGGGCGGCATGCTCGTTCACATCGGAAGCGTGCTACTGGTCATCCTCAACGGGATGCGGCTGCTGCGGTACTGACGACGACCACTGCGATCACAGATCCGATAATGACTCAATCGACCCACGAAACAGACCGAACGAACTGGACCGTCGACTACACTGACATCGAGCCGATCCGACTCCGAGACCCCGTTGCAGAAGCGCTTGCCGTCCTCGAGCCCGGCGACCCGTTCGTCGTCACGTACAGGGACGTCGTAAAAATAGCCGGTCACTCCTGTCCCACGGCGGCCGGTGCGTACCGGATTGTCACGGACGGACTCGAGGCACTCTATCCGGACGAACTCCCCGTCCGCGGCGAGGTCGCCGTGCTCGCAGGCGGGCCACGAACCGATCCGAGTTACGGCGTCACGTCGCGACTGATCTCGTACGTGACGGGTGCCGCCGGCGAGGACGGCTTCGGCGGTCTAGCCGGAGGCCACGGCGGCCGGACGGACTTGCTGCGGTTCGGGGCCATCGGCACGGAGGGCATCACGTACGAGTTCACGCGAACCGATACGGACCAGACGGTCCGCGTCACCTACGATACTTCGAAGATTCCGGATGCCGGACCGGCCACACGGTACCTCCCGTCGCTGATCGACGGCGAGGCGACCGCGGACGAACGCGCGGCCTTCGCCGAGGCCTGGCACGGCCGAGTCGAACGGATCTTGCGCGGTGACGGGTTCGTCACGGTCGACGGACCCACGGAGCGGAGCGCCGACGGATAACCGTCGTCGACCCGTCGGTCCCGTTCGAACTCACACGGTCAGTCCAATACAATTATACCCGGCCCACGATGAGTAGGCGAAGCGTATGGAAGAGCGAACGAGGGCCTACCTCCGCGGGAGATTCCGCGATCACTACCGGCGGACAGAGATCACGCCACCGCCCGCGGCCAACGAACGCGAGTGGGGGTTCATCCCCTGGACAGACGGCCCCGACACGACGATGGTCCGCCACCGTTCGCTCCTCGAGTTGGGCGATCTGTCGGAGTTTCTCGTCCGAAAGCGCCCGCGACACGTGTATTTCTCCGCGGGGCGATTTCGGGATCCCGGCGCGAGTTCGATGAGCGAGAAAGACTGGCAGTCTGCGGATCTCGTCTTCGACCTCGACGCCGACCACTTGCCGAGCGTCACGCTCGGCGAGGACACGTACGCCGAGATGCTCGCGAAGTGTAAGGACGCCCTGTTTCGACTGCTCGAGTTTCTCGAGGATGACTTCGCATTCGAGGACCTCGAGATCGTCTTTTCGGGCGGCCGCGGCTATCACGTTCACGTCCGGGACGAAAACGTCCTGCACTTAGAGCGGGAACACCGCCGTGAAATCGTCGACTACGTCCGCGGCATCGGCCTTGAGTACGACGAACTGATCGAGACCGAGACCGTCGCGGGGCTCGGACGAAAGACGCCGACCGAACGCCGCACGCTCCGGATCGAGGGCGGCTGGGGGGGCCGGACACACGCCCACTTCATGGAGTTCGTCGACGAGTTGCTCGAGTTGGACGACGACGCGGCCCTCGAGCGCTTGCAGGAGTTCGACGGCATCGGCGAGGGGAAGGCAGCGGCCACGCTGAACGCGGCCCGCAACAATCGAGAGCAACTCGAGGCCGGTAACGTGACCGTCCACACTGCAGTCTCGCAGTTGGCCGAACGGTTCGCGAGTCAGGCCGTCGAGCGGGACAACGCGCCCATCGACGAGCCGGTCACCACCGACACGAACCGCCTCATTCGCCTGCCCGGGAGCCTCCACGGCGGGAGCGGGCTGAAAACGGTCCGCCTCGAGCGCGACGAGATCGCAGACTTCGATCCGCTCGTCGACGCCGTCCCCGAGACGTTCACGGGCCACGAGATCACTGTCGACGTCACCGACGGCGGGGAGATCGAACTCGGTGGGGATAGCTTTACGGTCTCCGAGGGAGACCAGTCACTACCCGAGTACGTTGCCGTGTTCCTGATGGCACGCGGCCGCGCCGAGAAGGAGAAAGAATGAATCTAGACGAGTTGCGTTCGGTCCAGAGCAAGGAGCGCCAGAAGGATAGCCTCCAGAATCTGCGCCCCTCGTTCTACCAGGAGGTTGGCGACTACATCGCCGACCTCGAGGACGAACGCGACCGCGCCGCCGAGCGGGCCGACAACCCCTTTTCCGCGCCCGAGGTCGGCCAGCTGACCGACGAGATCGAGACCGCGAAGGACGTCGTCGAGGCAATCTACGAGCGACGGATGGGAAAACTCGTCAAGCAGGCTAGCCTCGCCGCGGCCGGCATGGCGGCCGACGACGAGGGGCTGACGGCAGAAGAAGCCGACCTCTTCGACGATCTCGTCGACCGAATCGGCTCGAACAAGACGCGCGTCCTTGACGTCCTCGAGGGTGCCGAAGGTGGCGCTGGCGCTTCGGGCACCGACGCGCCCGCGGACGACGCTTCACCGGTGCCGTCCGAAGATCGATCGGCGGACATCGGTCCCGCCGCCGACGCGGATCCGGGAACGGGCGACTCCGGTGGCGTCTCCCCCGCGGACGTTATGGGCGGAGAGGGGCTGGGCAGAGACGGTCCGGGCGGAGACGATCCGCCGGTCGACGAGGCGGACCGAACCGATGGGAACGACGCACCGGATTCGACGGCCGACCGGTCGGATCAGTCAGCGGCCGGCCCCGATTCGGATGCCGGCATCGATTCGGAACCGACGGAATCCGCTGCCGGTTCGGGGATCGGCGTGCAAGCCGACGACGTCGATCGCACGACCGTCAGGATCACCAGCGATATCGGCGACATTCTCGGCGTCGACGACCGCGAGTACACCCTGAGCAGCGATGATGTCGTCACGCTCCCGGAGCAAAACGCCGCCCCCCTCGTCGATCGGGAGGCGGCCGAGCGCCTCGAGTGAGCGCGCCTCAAGCCCTATTGTGATAAACGGCTTCGTCTCGACGACACGCTGTTCGCGAACCGCAGTGTGAAATCGCAACGCATACATGAGCGCTCGCTAACTCCAGTGCATGCTCGATGTCGGCGACGAGGCACCGGAGTTCGAACTGCTCAATCAACACGGCGAGACGGTCAGGCGCTCCGATTTCGAGGGGCAGCGACTCGTCGTCTACTTCTACCCTCGCGCCAACACTGAGGGCTGTACGACCGAGGCCTGCGGGTTCAACGACGCGCTCTCGCAACTCGCGGACCGCGACGCCGCGGTCGTCGGGATCAGCGACGATCCGGTCGACGACCTCGCGGACTTCGCGGCCGACTACGATCTCGAGTTCGACCTGCTGTCCGACGAGTTCGGCGAAGTCGCGACGCTGTATGACTCCTACGGCGAGAAACAGATGTTCGGCAACACCTTCGACGGCGTCTTCCGGAACACCTACATCGTGGATCCGGACGGGCGGATCGAAGCGGTGTACGAAGGGGTCTCCCCGGAGGGCCACGCCGACGAGGTACTGGCGGATCTCGAACCGGTCGACGTCACACACTGAGGAAGCCGCTTGCGAGTTGGCTGAATCACGCAGCCCACCCTCGCTATCCACCGGGGACCGCGTGCAGGGTTCAGAGTCTGTACTCACGAGTGCTGGCCGTCAGCAGAAGTACACCCAGAACCTGTGACCGGCAGAACACTCGACGGTCGTATGATCGCCGTAGAGTGCGACGGATCGTCTGACCTCGAGTTCTACGTCTCCGTCCGGAACCGAAATGGTCGTTTCCTGCTCGCAGTACGGACACGGTATCGCCGCCATCTCCTGGTTTTGTGTCGTCGCCATCGTTATTCACCCATTTTGGCCGCTATATGTTCGAAGACGTCCGTGTGCTCCTCGTGCGGGCTAAAGAGGATGAACTCCGTGTCTTCGTCCACCCAGAGCGTGTGGCCCGGCGGCCAGTAGACGAGATATCCGGCGTTGTCGACCGCCTCCGAGCCGTCGGCGTACCGAACGGAGATCGCTCCGTCTATCACGTACCCCCAGTGGGGACACTGGCACGTGTCCTCCTGAAGCCCCTCCAGCAGGGGCGTGAGATCGGTTCCCGCGCTCACACGGAAGTATTCCGCGGCCAGGTCATCGTGTTCGGTTGCCACACCGAACCCCGCCTGCTGTTGGATCGTCGCGCCCGGCGTTTCCATACCGACTGTCAGCTCCGCTTTGGATTGATGCATTGGAATCGGCTCGCGTTCCGCTGGGAGAACTACGAGCGAACGGAATATGTAGGTACCTCGTGGTACGCTGCCAGTCACTGACCGCCGTGCAGACGATGACCGGCGGTCACCGACTGCAAGCGGGAACGATTACTCGCAAAGAAGAATTGCTATTCGCGGACCGAACGACGACTGTGGCCGTCGACCTTACTGGAAGGTGCGGCCGAGCTGTTCGTCCTGGCCCGGTTCGGCCTGCTGGAACTGCTCTTCGAGTTCCTCGTATTGCTCCCGGGTTTCGGGAGCGACGCTCGGGTTGACCTCCTCGAGCGCGTGCTCGAAGTGGTCGCGGCTGATGCGGACGTTGCCGATGGTGTCAGCCATCTCATCGGGGTCGACCGAGTTGATGAACTCGCGGCTGGCGGCCATCGAGGCCTCGCGACAGACCGCTTCGATGTCGGCACCGACGTAGCCGTCCGTCCGACCGGCGAGCCACTCGAGGTCGACCGATTCGGCCAGCGGCTTGTCGCGGGTGTGGACCTCGAAGATCGCCTTGCGAGCGTCCTCGTCGGGGACCGGCACGTGGACGTGGCGGTCGAGTCGACCGGGACGGAGCAGGGCGCTGTCGATCAGGTCCGGCCGGTTGGTCGTGGCGATCACGACGACGTCCTCGAGTTCCTCGAGGCCGTCCAGTTCCGTCAGGAGCTGAGAGACGACGCGTTCGCCGACGCCGGAGTCGCCCTGTCGCTGGCCGCGTTCGCCAGCGATCGAGTCGATCTCGTCGAAGAAGATCACGGTCGGTGCGTTCGACCGCGCCTTCTCGAAGACCTCGCGAACGCCCTTCTCGGACTCCCCGACGTACTTGTTCAGCAGTTCGGGGCCTTTGATCGAGATGAAGTTCGACTGGGCCTCGTTGGCGACGGCCTTGGCGAGCAGGGTCTTCCCGGTGCCCGGCGGGCCGTACATGAGGACGCCCTTGGCGGCCTGCATGTCCATCTGCTCGAACACCTCGGGGTAGTCGAGCGGCCACTGGATCGTCTCGCGCAGTTGCTCTTTGGTCTCGCCGAGTCCGCCGACGTCGTTCCAGATGACGTCGGGGACTTCGACGAAGACCTCGCGCATCGCAGAGGGCTGGATGCCCTTGAGTGCCTCCTTGAAGTCCCGTTCGGAGACCTCCAGCGAGTCGAGCACGTCGGCGTCGATCTCCTCGGACTCGAGATCGAGTTCGGGGCGGATCCGCCGGAGCGCGTTCATCGCGCTCTCGCGGGCGAGCGACTCGAGGTCGGCACCGACGAAGCCGTGCGTGTTCTCGGCGTACTGATCGAGGTCGATCCCCTCGTCGAGGGGCATCCCGCGGGTGTGGACCTGCAGGATCTCCTTGCGACCCGCCTTGTCGGGGACGCCGATCTCGATTTCGCGGTCGAAGCGACCGCCGCGTCGGAGCGCGGGGTCGATGGCGTCGACGCGGTTGGTTGCAGCGATGACCGTGACGCGGCCGCGCTCCTCGAGGCCGTCCATCAGGCTGAGCAGTTGGGCGACGACGCGACGTTCGACGTCACCGCCGGCCTCTTCACGTTTGGCGGCGATGGAGTCGAGCTCGTCGATGAAGACGATCGCGGGAGCGTTCTCTTCGGCGTCCTCGAAGACCTCCCGGAGTTTCTCTTCGCTCTCGCCGTAGTACTTCGACATGATCTCCGGCCCGGAGATCGTCTCGAAGTGGGCGTCGATCTCGTTTGCGACGGCCTTGGCCATCAGGGTCTTCCCCGTGCCCGGCGGGCCGTGCAGGAGGACGCCCTTCGGCGGCTCGATGCCCAGCTGTTGGAACAGCTCGGGGTGGCGCATCGGCAGTTCGATCATCTCGCGGACCTGGTCGAGTTCGTCGTCCAGGCCGCCGATGTCCTCGTAGGCGACATTCGGGACGCCCTCCGCGGACGCACCGCCGCCGGATTGGACCTGCTCGGCGGGCGTCTCGGAAATCTCGATGCTCGTCGAGTCCGTGATGACGACGGTACCCGACGGTGAGGTGCTCGCGATCTTCAGCGGAACCGACTGACCGGAGCTGGCCATGGGCCCGAACGAGAGCGAGAACGGTACCGTCTGGCCCTCGGTAACGGCCTGCCCGCTCAGCTTGTCGCGGACGAGCGGCCCGATGTCACCGCGGATCCGCAGGTTCTGTGGCAGCGCCACGGTGACCGATTTGGCGGGTTTGACGTCAGCGGGTTCGATGGTGACGTTGTCGTCGATCCCGACGTCGGCCTCCTGACGCAGGCGGCCGTCGATCCGGACGATACCGCGCCCCTCATCTTCGGGGTAGCCGGGCCAGACGCGAGCGACAGCCTGTGCCTCGCTCTTGCCCTTGATGACGATGTAGTCCCCGTTCTCGAGGTCGAGTTCGTTCATGGAGACGCGGTCGATCGCGGCCAGTCCGCGGCCGGCGTCCTTCTGTTTGAGTGGTTTGACAGTGAGTTTCATCGTTCCTCCTCCAGTTCGACAGTGAGAACGCCGTTTTTGATAAACGTGTGCGGGTTCTCGCTATTCGCAGGGAGTTCGATTTCGTACTGATCGTCGGTGAGGACGACAATAACCGTGTCGTCGACAACGTCGACCGACGCATCGGCTTCTTCGGTACCGAAGTCGACAACCATCACCGTGCTGTCGTCGTATTCGTACCGGCGGGCCACCTGCCCCTCGTCGAGGGTGAATTGTTCGAGAGTCATGCTCTAACTAACCCAAGGTAAGCGCCACTCACATATATATGTTTCGCCGACAGACCGCATGAGGGCAGCGTATCGGCTGGAAAGTGATTGTTCGTAGTTCACGTTCATACTGTGAGTTCACGCGGTTATTCGATCGGTCCAGTGATACCCGATTGGTTCGGAACGATAATATCCTCGTTGCTGGCGTACTCCGGTCTCCACCGAATCGAGTCTTTATGCCGGTTCCGGTTGTGTCGTTCCGTATGGAAACGGTAACACACTACGGACGGGAGACGGCGTACGAGGTCGTCGACCGGGGCAGCGACGGACCACCTATCTGTTGTATCCATGGGAGCGGCGGGTCTCACGACGTCTGGGACGGACAGCGGCCGCTCGCGGATCACGCACCGCTCGTCACGGTCGACCTCAGCGGCCACGGTGAGTCGGATGACATCGATGCCAGCGCGGGGTACTCGGCGCTGTCGGCCTACGCCGACGACGTGCTGGCCGTCGTCGAGGCGACCGACGCGGCGGTCCTCGTCGGAAACTCCCTCGGCGGTGCCGTCGTCCTCCACATCTTGCTCGAGCGCGAGTTCGATCCCGCGGCGGCCGTCCTGACGGGGACCGGCGCTCGACTCGGCGTGCTCGAGGATCTCCTGGCGTGGCTTCGGTCCGATTTCGAGCGCGCGGTCGAATTCCTCCACGGCCCGGATCGGCTCTTTCACGACCCCGACTCGGGTCTCCGCGAGCGATCAATGGAACGGATGCACGATACCGGCCAGGCGGTCACGCGCCGGGACTTTCTAACCAGCCACGAGTTCGACGTTCGCGATCGCGTCGACGAGATCGACACACCCACGCTCGCAGTGTATGGGGAGTACGACCAGTTGACCCCGCCGTGGTTTCACGAGTACCTCGCCGATGAAATCGACGAGGCCGGACTCGCCGAGATCGAGGACGCCGCACATCTGGCGATGATCGAGCGGCCGACCGCGTTCAACACGGTCGTCGACGAATTCCTGTCGGAGATCGACGGTGACCGAAATCGAGACTGGTACTGAGAACCGACTCGAGATCACGAGAAGGCCGATCTCCGCTATCGGGCCGAGGCGACGACGGCTCAGTAAATGTCCTCGAGATCGCTCTCCTCGTGACTGTGTTCGTCGGCGGGGAACTCGCCGGATTCGACGGCCGAGACATACTCCCCGACCGCGGACTCCATCTCCTCGCGGACGTTCCCGAACCGTTTCGAGAAGGAGGGCGACCACTCGCTGAGCCCGATCGCGTCGTCGACGACGAGCACCTGTCCGTCGCAGTCCGGGCCGGCACCGATCCCGATCGTCGGAATGTCCAGCGCCGCGGTCACGTCAGCCGCGAGATTCGACGGCACGTGCTCGAGGACGAGCGAGAACGCCCCGGCCGCCTCGTGGGCTTCGGCCAGTTCGAGGATGCGCTCGGCGCCGTCCCGATCCGTCCCCTGCCGCGGATAGCCGCCGTACTGGTTGACGTGCTGGGGCGTCAGTCCGAGGTGGGCCATCACGGGAATTCCGAGCCGGACCAGTTTCTCGGTTAGCTCGACGGTGTGGGGCCCGCACTCGAGTTTGACCGCGTGGGCGTCCTCCTCTTTGAGCATCCGGCCCGCGTTCTCGACGCTCGCCGCCTCGTCGACCCCGATCGAGAGAAACGGCATGTCGGCGACGACGAGGGCGTCGTCGGTCGCGCGGGCGACCGCACCGGTGTGGCGAGCCATGTCGTCGACGGTAACCGGGAGCGTCGTCTCATACCCCAGATTGGTGTTTCCAAGGCTGTCACCGACGAGGATGATGTCGACGCCAGCCTCGTCGACGACCGCCGCCGTCGGCGCGTCGTACGCGGTCAGCATCGTGATCGGCTCGTCACCGGCCTTCGCTCTGAGATCCCGCACGGTAGGCATACCCACAGCTTAGCCGCCGAGAACTAAACAGCGTTGTTCTTCCGCCAGTGACGGTCGAGGGTCCGCTGGGGCCGTATCCGCGGCGCTTAAGAGGAGTCGGTCGCGATACTCACACGTGCCAGAACCCGTCGAAACGACCTCACCCGACGGCATCGATTACGGCTGGGTGATGCAGACGACCTTCGTCGCAACCATTCTGGTCGGCGCGCCGGTCGTCGTCCTGCTATCCACGGCGGCGACCCTCCCGACGTGGGCCGACCGGGTCGAGTTCGCGATCCGAGTCGGTGCGCCCGTCTGGTTAGTCACGTCGATCGTCGTCTTCGCCTACGCGAAGCGAACGCAGACCTATAGTAGCCACTGAAAGTCATTGCACGCCTGATCGACCGACAGCTGTCCGATCAGTGTGTGAATCGTTTCAGTGCCTACTATAACGGGCTCGAGTCGCGCTCGAGCCGAGCGCTCAGACGCCCGACGGCCCCTCGCCGACGTACTCGAAGTCCATTCCCGCTCGTTCTGCGGCGTGTCGATCGCGCGCGGAATCACCGATAAATAGCGCCGCCGCCGGCTCGACCTCGAGGACTCGAACCGTCGCAAGCAACGGTTCCGGATCCGGTTTCCACGTGTCGACCGTATCGCGACCGACGACGGTATCGACCGCGTCGTCGAGCGCGTGTTCGTCGAGCGCGATCCGACACGCTCGCTCGCAATTGAGCGAACAGACGCCCGCCGGCAGCGACCGCTCGAGCAGTTCGTCGGCATGTGCGAGTCGAACGGAGGTCCGCGCCCCGTCGTGCTCGTGGGCCGCGATAGCGGCTTCCACCTCATCGGCCAGCCCCACGTCGGCCGCGACCTCGAGCATGTCCCAGAGCCCGTCGCTCGGCGGGTCGACGTTCGCGGCGGTGTACACCTCGCGGACGTCGACGGCGACGGCGTTCCAGTCGACATCGAGATCGACGAGCGTTCCGTCCAGATCGTAGACGATGGCCTCGTACCCGGTCACGACTGCCAATACGTGCGGGACGCGAATATACTGTTCGCCGTGTCGCCCGCCGCGAACCACCGACTCGGTACTGGACTCTACTCGCCACCGCGCTCTACCCGCTCTCTTACTCGAGCAGTTCCCGAGCGATCACCGTCTTCTGGATCTCCGTCGTCCCCTCGTAGATTTCGGTAATCTTGGCGTCGCGATAGAGCCGTTCGACCTCGCCCTCGGTGACGTAGCCGTAGCCGCCGTGGATCTGGACCGCCTCGTTCGTCACGAACATCGCCGCCTCGCTCGCGAAGTACTTCGCCATGCTCGCCTCGAGTGCTGCGCCGCCGGCCGCTCGCTTTCGGGCAGCGTCTCGAGTCAGCAGGCGCGCGGCCCGAATTTTGGTCGCCATCTCGGCGAGTTTGTGCCGGATCGTCTGGATGTCCGAAATGGGGCCGCCGAACTGGTCGCGCTCTTGGCTGTAAGCCAGCGCCTCGTCGAGCGCACACTGTGCGAGGCCCACCGACTGGGCGGCGATGGCGATCCGGCCGCCGGTGAGGATGTGAAACGCGGCCGAGAGCCCTTTCCCCTCCTCGGTCAACCGATTTGCGGCCGGGATCCGAACGTCGTCGAAGGTGAGGCTCGTGGTGTCGCTCGCGCGCAGGCCGAGTTTGTCCTCTTTCTCGCCAACCGAGAGGCCGTCCACGTCGGCTGGAACGAGAAACTGGGTGACTGAGCCGGGGTCGTCGCGGTCGGTCTTCGCGAAGAGGACGTAGACGCCCGCGCGCTCGCCGTTGGTGATCCACTGCTTTTCGCCGTCGATGACGTACTCGTCGCCCTCTCTGCGGGCCTCGGTCGACATCTCCGCCGGATTCGAGCCCGCGTGGGGCTCCGAGAGCGCGAAGGCACCCACCGGGCGACCCTCCGCCATCTCGGGTAGCCACCGCTCTTGCTGGGCGTCGCTCCCGAACTCGGCGATACACAAGGTCGCAAGCGAGTGGACCGACAGCGCCGTTGCGACCGAGAGCATCCCGTACGCGACTTCCTCGTTGACTACGGCGGCCGTCACCGGATCCGCCTCGTAGCCGCCGTACTCCTCGGGGACCGTCAGTCCCGTCAGATCGAGGTCGGCGAGGCCGTCCCAGACGGCTTCGGGGAACTCCTGTTCCCTGTCGGCCTCGAGTGCAGTCGGCCGAATCTCTTCGCTGGCGAACTCTCGGACGGTCTCCCGGATCGCTGCCTGTTCGTCGGTGAGCGTCATACCCGCACCCACGAAGTCGTTACACAAAGAGACTCACGTCGGAACGACCGGCGACGCGGTCATCCCTTGGCCGGGAGACGGGACGAGTCGGCCTCGAGTCTGCTTCGAGTCCGTTCTCGTGGACGCTGCGTTCGAGTTGGGGTCGCCGATCCGGCGGTATAGTAGTCACTGAAACGGTTCACACGCTGGTCGCATCGCTGTCACGCGATCAGGTGTGTATTGACTTTCAGTGACTACTATAGCCTCTCGATCCCGCCGAACGGAAGGGCCGCGATACGACGCTGTTCGCTGACTCTCCTTCTGAAACGCAAATATGTACGTCAGCCAGAAATACTATATATAAATACTGTCTCCTCAAGAGGGATGGAAGAGGATATTTCACGGCGAACGCTTCTTCGAAGCGGTAGCGCAGGTTTGGCCGCGGTCAGTTCCGCGGGACTGGCCGGTTGTGCGGGAAGCCTCCCGTTCCTCGGCGACGAGGAAGACGGGAGTTCCGGGCCGCCGGTCGGAAACTGGCTCGCCGCGCCGGCAGTTACCGACCTTCTCGACACGGAAGCGCTGACCGAGCGCTACACCGATGGAACGGTCGACTCATCGGAGGAGATCGATCGACAGTTCAACGCTGTCGTTCCCGATTCGGTCTTCGAGCACGAGGAGGAACTCGTTGTGTACTGGCCCCTCGAGAGGGGTGCGGCTCATCGGAGCAGGGCTGGCGTTGCCGCAACCGACCTCGACTGGGAGCTCTCCCAGACCGTTTCCTGGGAGTTCGAGGTGAGCCATACGCGACAGACCTGGGATGGAACAACGACCCAAACGGACACGATGGAGTCGTCGGTCGAGTACGCGTTCCTCGCCGGCTCCTTCGATCCCGCGTCTATCAAGGAGAACCTGCAGGACTGGGTCGACGACGAGTACGCCGAGGACGACGAACTCTCGAGCGAGGGAGACCACGAGGGATACGAGCTGTACGCGATCGAGAACTGGGCCTTCGGGGTCAGTGAGGGGTCCATCGTTCAGGCCAACGGGGGGAGCTACCTCGATGCGGTCAGCGCCGTCGAAGCGGCCATCGACGCCAACGCGAGCGCGAGCGGACTGTGGTCCGAGACGGACGATGGCGGGGCGATGCTGGGCGAGTTCAGCGCCAAACACATGTCCAGCGGGAGCGTTCACGAGCCCCGAACCGTCGAGACCGAACTCGAGCGTCAGTACGGCGACCCCGACAACATTCCCGATCAGCAGCGCCAGGAGATCGAAGACCGCATCGAAGACCAGTTCGATGACTGGGAACGAGGGCTAACGGGGACGGCGACCAGCTACGAGTTCGACGGCGACACGTCCGAATTCACCGAGGTGTTCCTCTACGACAGCGAGAGCGACGCGAACGCGGAGGCGCTCACCGACCACGTCGACTCCAACCGCGACGTCAGCGATCGCTGGGCGACCCTCGAAGATTCCTCGATCGACGGGAGCGGGCGCACGCTGGTATTGAGCGGAACCGTGCGGACGCGGTCGCTCCTGTAGCCGCCATCCACCTCAGAGAACGTCTATTTTCTCGAGCCGGGAGCGCATCTCCCGTGCGGAGTCGTCGTCCTTCAGCCGGAGCGGGCTCCGAAGTGGGCCGGCGTCGAAGTCCCGCATTCTGAGTGCGGTCTTGACGCCGGACATGTACGCGCCGCCGGTCTTGAACGCGTCCCGAACGCGGAATATTTCGCTCTGGAGTTCGCGCGCTCGTCCCTCGTTGCCCGCGTCGTAGGCCTCGTAGCAGTCGACAACGAGTTCCGGGAAGACGTTCGCGACGGCGCTGACGAGTCCCGAGCAGCCAATCTCGAGGCCCGTGAAGATGAGTGAGTCCGACCCCGCAAGGAAGGTCAGATCGGGGTGGGCGTCGATCGCCTGTGCGAGCCATGGCACGTCCTTGCTCGAGTCCTTGACGCCCGCGAGAGTGTCGATTTCAGCGAGGTCGGCCAGCGTCTCGAGCGACAGTTCGTTGCCGGTCTTGCTCGGGATGTGGTAGATATAGACCGGTACGTCGACGGCCTCGGCGACCCGTCGATAGTGCTCGAGGGCACCGTCGTGGTCCAGCGGATAGTAGTACGGCGTCACGACGACGATGCCGTCCGCGCCAACGGATTCGGCGTGTTCGGCGTGGGCGACCGTCCGATAGGTACTGGGAGCACCGACGCCGGCGATGACCGGCACGTCATCACCGACTTCGTCGACGACCGCCTCGACGATCCGGTCGCGCTCCGGGCCCGAGAGCAGCGGGAACTCGCCGTTGGTTCCCAGCGGAAAAACGCCGTGTACCCCGCGGTCGACGACGAAACGGGCGTGTGCAGCCGTCGTCTCGTAATCGACGGACTCGTCCTCCCGAAACGCGGTGACGGTCGGCGGCACGACGCCGCGAAGCGACAGCGGGTCGGCGGCGCCGGGATCGTGATTCGACATGCAAGCTACTCCATCGGGGACGGCCAAAAAACGCCTGCCGCCGCGACTCGCTCGCCGGCTCGAATAGCCATCGGTCGCCGAACGCGAGCGAACGACGTCCCGCCGACCTCGAGTCAGTCCGGCGTCGCCATCTCGCCCGACGGGTTGTCCAACTGCTCGCCCGCGAGGACGCGGTTCGCCCGACGGAGCCGCTCGGAGAGCGCCTGGTGAGAGATATCGAGTTCGTTCGCGAGCTCCTCGAGCGAGATTTCGCGCGGGACGTCGTAGTAGCCCTGCCGATACGCCTCGGCGATCGCCTCCTGCTGGGGCTCGGTCAGCGCCGCCGTCGTCTCGAGTTCCTCATCCTGTCCGGCCTCGACCATGCGTCTCACGTCGACCCGAACGCCGCAGTCCTCGATGGCTGAGACAGCGTCCGACAGCTCTTCGCGGTGGGGGAAGAGGAGCCGAAGCGTCCACTGGCCGTCGGTCACCTGCGCGTCGAGAACCGTCCCGCCGTCGGTGTAGACGCACTGACAGACGGACTCGACGGTCGCCGCGTACTCCAAGCGGTAGAACAGTTCGCCGTCCTCGGTGTTCCCGAGCAGCCGTCGGTACTCGGCGACGGTCGGATCCGATTCGAGAGCCGTCTCGAGGTCGTCGCGGTCAACGTTCGAAAACCAGACGAGCGGGACGGTCCGGGTCGGCCCTTCCGCGACGACGCTTTCGACGCGGACGTCGAGGGACGGTAGTTGCTGGAGGGTCTCTGCGAGTGCGAACTCGTCTGTCGAAAGCGAAAGTTCTGCGATCGTCGTCATTGGTGGGTCACCTCGTAGCGCTGGCTCGAGTCCGGTCGGTGAACGACGCCGCTGTCCTGGTGCTGGGACTCGATTCGTCTCATAAATCTCCAGCCGATCCGCTTGGTGTCGTCGCGAACGCCTCGCCCATTGCGGCTGTGAGGGCGCCGTCGACAGTGCGCTCACCGGATCGTGCTGAGAGAAGGAACGACTCGGATACGCTTGATGAGCGGGCCTTTGTATTCCGGCCGTTTAAGAGAGTGAATCGCGTCTGACGACGGTCAAAATCACGTGACGGAACCGTAATGTCGACGGTATCGATCGGACGGCAATGTCGAACGGACGGCAATGTTGAACGGACGGCAATGTCGAACGGACGGCAGTTCGGATCGGGTGACACTGTACGCGAGAAACGAGTCGATCGATCACCCGAGATGAGCCAGCCGATTGAGCGCGTACACCGTCCGGAGCACGTCGACGCTCTTCCCGCGATCGAAGACGAGTTCGTCCGTCTCGAGGACGTGCTGGAGGGTCTCCTGCGAGGCGTGTTCCGGGGCGGCCGCGATCCCGGCGTCGGTGTCGGCGACCCACTCCATCACGCGCAGATCGCTCTTGGAGTCGCCCATCACGAGCGCGAAGGGGTTCTCGACTCCGAGCACGTCGAGCGCGCGTTGGACGCCCACCACCTTGTTCAACTCGAGGCTACCGATTTCGGCCGCATCGGCCTCGTAGTAGGCGACGTCGATCCGTTCGAGGGTCGCTGCGAGCCGGTCGGGGATGTCGTCGATCGCGAGGTCGGGGTACGCCCCTTCGCCCTCGAGGACCGCCCTGATCTCCGGGTCCTGTCCGGCGTAGAAGGCACGGGTCCAGCCGGTGATCGTTTCGTCGCCGGGCGTCAGCTCACTCTCGCCGCCGGTGGCTGGTTCCCCGTTCTCACCGTTCACCTCCTCGCCTGCATCCTCGAGCACCCGTCCGACGGCATCGGCGAGCAGATCGATGAGATAGACCAGCGCCTCGTCGATGATTTCGCGGGCGTCCGCGGACCCGGTTTCGTAGTTGGGCTTCATCGTGACGTTGAACTCGTTGCCCTGGAGGTGACAGCCCCGGCGGAGTTCCTCGGGCGCCTCCGGTAAGACGCGCGACCGGACGTCGTCGAAGACGGTTCGAATGGACTCATCGAGGTCTTCGTAGAGCAACTGCTTCGTCTCCGCGCCGTGACCCGGCGTGAACACCCCGGTCCCCGCCTCGTAAACGATCGAGAGGTCCCCCGAGTGGACGATTTCGCTGCCCAGTCCCTGAATCGCGAAGCCCTTGACGTTCTCCAGCGTCTGGCCCGTACAGATGACGATCGGGACGCCGGCCTCGTGGAACTCCGTCAGGAGGTGCAGCGTTTCTCGGGGAATCTCGTTGTCCGTTCCGCCGGCGGAGCGCAGCGTCTCGTCGACGTCGAGCACGAGGACGTTCACCGCGCGGCCGTACTTCGCCTCGAGGTCGAGCGCGGTGAAGGCCTGATCGCGAGTCGCGCGGGCGGCGATCTCCGCGAACGTCTCGCCGGCCGCGAACGCCGACCGGATCTCGTCCTTGCGCTCTTCGAGTTCCTCGGTCGCCTCCTGCCAGTGCTCGAGCGCGACTCTGGAGTCAACCGCCGGGAAAACGTCGACGAACTCCTGGTACTCCCGCAGCGTCGCCGTGTCGTGCTCGTCGTAGAGTCGATAGACGAGATCGTACCGTTCCATGTGGGCTACAGGCATGGGCGGACGGATAACCGTTTCCGGTCGCGGCCGTTTCCGTCGAAATCGGTTCGATCGCAGTTAGTTCGGTCCCAGTCGTTTCGGTCCCAGTCGGTTCGCCGCCCGATCGATCCCGGTCGGACGGTCCCACGTCTCCGATATCCGTGCATACCGATATTTACTCAAGTAGGAATAAATATTTAACGTCACGGTTCCTACCGGAGGACAATGAAAGCCATCGCAGTCCGGCCCGGAGCGGGTATTCCGGAGGTCGTCGACCGACCCGTTCCGGAACCCGCTCCCGGCGAAGCGCTCGTGCGGATCTGTCGCGTCGGTATCGACGGAACCGATTACGAGGTCATCGACGGGGGCCACGGGAGCGTTCCCGACGGAGACGACCGGCTGATCCTCGGACACGAGGCCGTCGGCGTCGTCGAAGACGCGAACGGAACCGACCTCGAGGACGGACAGTGCGTCGTCCCGACGGTTCGTCGACCGCCCCCGGGAGTCGAGACGAACGACTACTTCGAGGTCGGCGAGCCGGACATGGCCCCCGACGGCGACTACGTCGAACGCGGTATCGTCGGCGCACACGGGTTCATGGCGGAGTACGTCACGAGCCCGGTAGCGGATCTCGTTCCGATTCCGCCCGAGCTAGCGCAGTGGGGGTTCCTCGTCGAGCCGATCAGCATCACCGAAAAGGCGATCGAACACGCTCGCGCGACGCGCTCGGCGTTCGACTGGCGGCCCGAATCCGTACTCGTCCTCGGGACCGGCTCGCTGGGGCTGTTGACCGTCGCGATGTTCGCGGAGACGCTCGACTACGAGCGGGTCTATTGTCTCGGTCGGAAGGATCGGCCGCACCCGACGATCGACATCGCGGAACGACTCGGCGCGACGTACATCGACTCCCGCGAGACGCCGGTCTCCGAAATCTCGAGCGCGTACGAGCCGATGGACGTCGTCTACGAGGCGACCGGCTACGCGAAACACGCCTTCGAATCGATCGACGCGCTCGCCCCCAACGGCGTCGCCGCCCTGCTCGGCGTCCCCGGTGACTGGTCGTTCGAGGTCGACGGCGGCCGGCTCCACCGCGACCTCGTCTTGCACAACAAAGCGCTGGTCGGCAGCGTCAACTCCAACCGCCGCCACTTCGAGCGGGCGATCGAGACGCTCTCGAGCCTTCCCGACTGGGTGCTCGAATCGATCGTGACCGGCGTCTACGGCCTCGAGGCGGTCGATCGCGCGTTCCCGAAGGCGACCGCGCGCGTCCCGGCGACCGGACCCGCATCGACGGCGGGGTCGGATGACGACACGACTATAAAAACGGCGGTCGAATTCGCATCCATATGAAAAACGTCGACGACTTAATCGAGAGCGCGGCCGAGCTCGCGGCCCGGGGCCTCTCGAAAGGCGAAATCGCGGACGAGCTGAACGTCTCCCGGGAGACCGCGAGCTGGCTCGTCGAGCGCAGCGGAACCACCCCGCAGGCGACCGAACAGCCACCCCAGCGAACCGACGAAACTCCCGGTGCGAGCGGCCCACAGGACATCCACGTCGACTGGTCCGCGATCGGCCGGGACAGCAAACGGATGAGCGCCATCGCCTCGGCGATGGCCGACATGCTCGCCAAACACGGCGAAGACGTCGATCTGACGATCGGCATCGAGAAAGCCGGCGGCCCGATCGCGACGCTGGTCGCCCGCGAACTCGAGACCGATCTCGGGACCTACACACCCGCGAAACACCAGTGGGAGGAAGGCGATATCGAAGACCTCGGCGGAACGTTCTCCAGAAACTTCGCCGGGATCCGCGATCGAGAATGTTACGTCGTCGACGACACCATCACCAGCGGCACAACGATGCGCGAGACGATCGAGGCGATCCGCGCCGAGGGCGGGAAGCCCCTCGCCTGCGTCGTCATCGCTGACAAACAGGGCCTCGAGGAGCTCGAGGGCGTCCCCGTCTACTCGCTCTTGCAGGTCATCAGCGTCGGCAAGGATGACTAGCCGACGGACGCAGTCGCTGGATCGACTACGTGATGCGATAAAATCGAGAGAGGGTACCGAGTTCGCCTTCGCCTTCGGCTACCCGTGAATGCCCATCGCTTCGATCTGCTCCTGATAGCGGTTCCGGATCGTCACTTCGGTCACCTGTGCGACGTCGGCGACCTCGCGCTGGGTTTTCTTCTCGTTGCAGAGCAGGGACGCAGCGTAGATCGCGGCCGCGGCGTACCCCGTCGGTGACTTGCCCGAAAGTAGTCCTTCCTCGGCCGTCTTCTCGATGATTTCGTTGGCCTTGGTCTGGACCTCTTCGGACAGTTCGAGTTCAGAACAGAAGCGCGGGACGTACTTTTTCGGGTCGACGGGACGCATCTCGAGGCCGAGTTCCTGCGAGATGTATCGATACGTGCGACCGATTTCTTTGCGTTCGACGCGCGAGACTTCCGAGATCTCCTCGAGGCTTCGCGGGATCCCTTCCTTGCGACAGGCGGCGTACAGCGCGGATGTCGCGACCCCTTCGATCGATCGTCCGCGGATGAGATCTTCTTTGAGCGCGCGCCGATAGATGACCGACGCGACCTCCCGAACCGAGCGCGGGACGCCGAGCGCGGATGCCATCCGATCGATCTCGCTGAGCGCGAACTGGAGGTTCCGCTCGCCGGCGTCTTTGGTTCGAATGCGTTCTTGCCACTTGCGCAACCGGTGCATCTGGCTGCGTTTTTTCGAAGAAATCGAGCGGCCGTAGGCGTCCTTGTCTTTCCAGTCGATCGTCGTCGTCAGCCCCTTGTCGTGCATCGTCTGGGTCGTCGGCGCGCCGACGCGGGACTTTTCTTGCCGTTCGGAGTGATTGAACGCCCGCCACTCCGGGCCGGGGTCGATCTGTTCCTCCTCCACGACGAGCCCACAGTCTTCGCAGATGAGCTCTCCCCGGTCGGAGTCCTTGACGAGATTGTCCGATTCACACTCGGGGCAGGCACGTTCCCCCTCTTGTTCCTCGGTCTCGTCCGTCTCGCGCGTTCGCTCCCGCTGGCGGGTGGACCGTGTCATCGCACTTTTATAGTAGTCTCATTATGGTACATAAAGATTTGGGAAGGGGTTTCGGCTGGTGCTCCGTATCGCTCGAAAACAGCCGACTCGAGCGTTCACTCCCGAGTTTTACGAAACGGAACCGGAAAACCTTTATCCGATTCTGGCCGATCACGGAGACGAATGCCGGTCATCGAGTGCGACGTCGAGGCGGCCCGCGAACGACTCGAGGAGGCGGGCGTCGCCGTCGACTCGGGAAACACTGACCACGAACGCTGGCGAGCGAGCCGCGGCGGTGCCACGGCCGTCGCCTACGACGACAAAATTGTGATTCAGGGGTCGGACCCGCGGGATATCGAGGCATTGCTCCGCGAGAACGGCGGACGCGCCCACGTCTATTTCGACGGCGGTTCCCGTGGCAATCCCGGTCCCGCCGGAATCGGCTGGGTGATCGTCACCGGCGACGGAATCGTCGCCGAGAACGGCGAAACGATCGGGACGGCCACGAACAACCAGGCCGAGTACGAGGCGCTGATCGCGGGCCTCGAGGCCGCGCGCGATTACGACTACGACGAGGTACACGTCCGCGGCGACTCCGAACTCATCGTCAAGCAGGTCCGCGGCGAGTACGATACGAACAACCCAGAACTCCGCGAGAAGCGCGTGACCGTCCACGAACTGCTGCAGTCGTTCGACGAGTGGACCCTCGAGTACGTCCCTCGAGAGGCCAACGACCGCGCGGACGGCCTCGTGAACGAGGCGCTGGATCAGGCTTAGGGTCGCTCAATTCGGAGCGGGTATGTTCTTATTCCGGACCACCCATCCGGCGTGCGGTGGCGCGCGCTGGGCCGCGGTGAACTGCGAGGCCTGAACGAAGTGACGGCCTCGGTAGTGTGAGCGGTGACCGCAGGGAGCCGCGAACCACCGGTGAACTGCGGTCCGAAGTTGCACGAGGGATGAGTGAGCGAGTAGAACGAGCGAACGAATCGGCTGGGGAGGGCGTGGCGATTCCCTGTTGCCACGATAGCAGGACGCTTCGTCCCCCAATTCCCATCAGAACTCACTGCACCATTCACAACTCGCTCTTCGCTGCGCTCGCTCGGAGCGAATCAGCAAGGGGAAAACCGCTCGAGTGCGTACGCTCTCTTATGACGGATCCAGACGTAGTCGACGCTGACGGGACAAGCAACCAGCAGGACGGAGACGGTGCCGACACCCCGAAAGACACGGACCTTCCGAGAGAGGTCGTCGACGAAGTCGAACGACTGACCCGGCTCGAGCGTACCGCGGTCGACGAAAACGAGGTCGAGGCCTACGAAAATCGATCCGATGAACTGCTCGACGAGCACGACTTCACGTCGCGAATCCGCAACGATGACGGCGACGATGTCCTGGTACTCCATCCCGAAGAGTGGCACGAGGACGGCGTCATCCGAACCGATCGCATCGAGGACATCGACCGCGCGGTCGAGATTCCGCTCGAGGGGGCCGAGAGTCCGGACGACTGGGAAGCAGTCGACGAGCACAACCGCGACCTCGTCGCGGCGGTCCGAGCGGACCACGGCGACGTGCACGGCGACAACGCGGCGATGCTGGCCGATTTCGCGGGCAATCACTACGCGAAGCCGATGGATGAACTAACGGGTGACGAACTCGCGGAGTTTCGGACGGAATACGTCGTCAGGAACGCCTGGCCGTCCGAAAAACAGCAAAATGTGTTGGCGGAGTCGATCGAACTCGTCTTCGAGGCGGCAACCGAGCCGGTCCCGAACCGCCAGTTCTAGTAGCTGTTCTCGACGATGTCGCGGATCTCGTCGGCGCGGTCGTCGCCCGTGACGACCTTCGAGAGCGACCACTGGATGCCGTCGAGGACGGCGTCGTAGCCGTCGTCGGTCAGCGAGTACTGGTTCGTTCGCTTGTCGAGTTCGCTCTTCTCGACCAGGCCCAGATCGACGAGCTCGTCGAGGTTGGGGTAGAGTCGTCCGTGGTTTACTTCCGTCCCGTAGTAGTCCTCGAGCTCTCGCTTGATCGCCAGGCCGTACATCGGCTCCTTCGCGAGGATGACGAGGATGTTGTTCTGGAAGGCGGTGAGTTCGCGTGCAATACTCTGTTCGCCGGTGATTGATTGTGCCTCTGACATACGTGTGCAAATGTTACCAGAGTATTTAAGACTTGTCAACTATCCCTTCGTATCAGCCGGTGTACAACCTGCTACCAGCCACAATACCGCCGGATACGGGTGTATGTGCCTGATTCGTGTCTTTTGGATATCTGGCAACCGTCACGTAGTTTGTGACACTCGATTACGAAAGTACTTTTTGATCGACCGTGAACTCTCAGGTACATGGTCAACCTCTGGGAAGACCTCGAGACCGGACCGAATCCGCCAGAAGAGATCTACGCCGTCGTGGAGTGTCTCAAGGGCGAGCGAAACAAGTACGAGTACGACAAGGACGTTCCGGGCGTCGTCCTCGATCGGGTCCTGCACAGCAACGTCCACTATCCGAGCGACTATGGGTTCATCCCGCAGTCCTATTACGACGACGAGGACCCCTTCGACGTACTCGTGCTCGTCGAGGACGCGACGTTCCCCGGGTGCGTTATCGAGGCCCGTCCCGTCGCGTTGATGAAGATGGACGACGACGGCGAGCAAGACGACAAGGTCATCGCCGTCCCGAGCGAGGACCCGCGCTACGACCACATCCAGGACCTCGACGACATCCCACAACAGGAACTCGACGAGATCGACGAGTTCTTCTCGACGTACAAGAACCTCGAGGAGGGCAAGGAAGTCGAGACGCTAGGCTGGGAGGACAAACAGGCGGCCTACGACGCGATCGAACACGCCCAGGATCTCTACGACGAGAACTTCTAGCGACGGACCGAACTGCAGTGCGATCTGCGTTTCGATCTATTTGTTCTCGCGGGACGCTGATAAGGAGTATCGGAGACGGCCATCAATTCGGGATACACGACCGAGAGACACGACCGAGTCGTGAATTACGAAACGCCCGAGTAGCGACGATACTCCCGTTGATTCCCGTGAGTAATCCGCGGCCGGTCGGGACATGCATTATGAGCATGGGTAATTTTATCCCCGTACATCCCGTTATTCCTCCGTGTATGGCAGCATCCGACTCCCCCAGACGAACGCCTCCGTCGGCCGACGACGCAGTCGAGGCCGCCGTCGGCATGGCCCATCCCACGGTCGTTCCGACCAACTTCGACCCCGAGGACTCACGCGGACGCGAGGAATAACGATCCCGCTGTCCCGATTCAGTGATCATCTGTCGCGATCCCCTGATCAACTACCGATCACTGCCATCCTCAGCGGCTGACTATCGGATTCCCGACGGCCGTCCGGCGGTGAAGCGACCGGAGTGTCAGCTATTCGCAAAAGACTGTCTCGAAACGAAGCTTCTTGTATCCGGTCGGACTACGTCCGTCCATGGGTCTGTTCGACCGACTACGGGGCGACGGCGACCCCCGTGTCGCATTTATCGGGGTCGACGGCGTGCCGTATAGTCTCCTCTCGGAGAACGAGGAACTGTTCCCGAACTTCGCTGCGATCGCCGACGACGGGACCGCCGAGGAAATCTCGAGCATCGTTCCACCGGAATCCAGCGCCTGCTGGCCGTCGCTGACGACCGGTGTAAACCCCGGTGAGACAGGTGTGTACGGCTTTCAGGACCGCGAGGTCGGCACCTACGACACGTACGTCCCGATGGGCCGCGACGTCCAGGCTGACCGCATCTGGGACCGCGTCCAGGAGAACGGACGCAAGGCAACGGTGATGAACGTCCCCGTCACCTTCCCGCCCCAGCGCGACGTCCAGCGGATGGTGTCGGGCTTCCTCTCACCCGGCCTCGACAAGGCGGCCTATCCCGATGACGTCCGCGACTACCTCGAGACGCTCGACTACCGGATCGACGTCAATCCGAAACTCGGCCATCAGGACGACAAATCCGAGTTCATCGAGGACGCCCACGCGACGGTCGACGCGCAGTACGAGGCCTTCCAGCACTACATCGAGGAGGACGACTGGGACCTGTTCTTCGGCGTCTTCATGACCACCGACCGGGTCAACCACTTCCTGTTCAAGGACTACGAGCGCGACGGCGAGTACCGCGACGAGTTTATCGAGTTCTATCAGAAGGTCGACGACTACATCGGTCGCCTGCGCGACTCGCTGCCGGAAGATGTCACCCTGATCGTCGCCTCCGATCACGGCTTTACCAGCCTCGACTACGAGGTCCACTTCAACGAGTGGCTCCGGGGGGAGGGCTGGCTCTCCTTCGGAACCGACGAGCCCGAAGAGTTGGGCGACATCGCCGACGACGCGAAAGCGTACTCGTTCATCCCCGGGCGTTTCTACATCAACCTCGAGGGCCGCGAACCGCGCGGCTCCGTTCCCGAATCCGAGTACGACGCGGTTCGCGACGAACTCAAAGCCGACCTCGAGGCGCTCGAGGGGCCAAACGGCAACAAGGTGGTCGACCGCGTCGTCGAGAAGGAGGAAGCCTTCCGCGGCGATCACGCCGACATCGCACCCGACCTGGTCGCGATTCCGAACAACGGCTTCGACCTCAAATCCGGCTTCAAGGCCGACTCCGAGATATTTACGACGGGACCGCGCAACGGGATGCACAGCTTCGACGATACGTCGCTGTACATCGACAGCCCGGACGCGACGATCGAGGACGCCGATCTATTCGACATCACGCCGACGATCCTCGATTTGATGGAGATCGAGTACAGTCGTGGCGATTTCGACGGCACGAGTCTCGCTTGACCGCCGTCTCATCAGTTCGCTGAACAGACGAAAGGTCTATTTTTGTCCGTATCCCGTCTGATAGTGTGAATGATGAAATGAGTGATATCCGCGTCGTCGGAGCGAGTGTGACGCTCGCCTTCTTGCTCGCCGGCGTCGTTAGCGCGATCACCGAGAGCTCGGCCGTGCTCGGCGTCACGCCGGTCGGAATCGCGATCTATAGTAACAACTGCAACTATTTACACACTGATCGCACAGCTGTCGTGCGATCAGGTGTGCAGTGACTTGCAGTGGCTACTATATCTGGCCGTCGGCGTTGGACTGCCCCAGTACCTGCTGTCGCGTCGGACTGGCTCGCGGCTCCGACTGGGACTGGCCTGTCTCGCGGCCGCCGGTGGGGCGTTCGTCGCGGTCGCGGGCATCGGGACTGGTTCTCTGCACGCCGAGTGGAGCGGCGGACTCGTCGCGATCCTGTTCGCCGTCGTCCTCGGAAACGTCCTCGGCGCGGGCGTCCGCGAATTCCGGTCGGGGTATCGATCGACGTCGCGGCCGTAATCCACCGCCGCCACCGCTCCGATTCGATCCCGTTTTCCGACCGGCACCAAACCGCCCTCCATGGACGAGGTAATCCACGCTCGCGGCCACGAGAACGTTAGCGCCGAGCACGCGAGCACCTTCGAAGTGACGACGGACGACTTTCTCACCGCCGCCGGCGACTGCATCCTCGCGATCGACGCCGACCGCGCGCCGGCGGATTTCGATCCCGACTTCGTCGCGGCCTGCCGGGACGCCGACGCGACGATCACGGTCACCCTCGAGGCCGACGGGCACACGGAATCCGTGACGGGGCGCGGCGATCCGGCCCTCGAGTTCACGAGCGAGCGCAGCGCGGTCGGCCGGACGAGCGACTACGTGGACGACCGAACGATCGTGCTCGGAGCCGAGTTCGCGGCCGAGGGATTCGACCGCGACCTCGTCGCCGCGCTGGCAGACGGGGCCGAGGCGACGGTGACAATCTCCGTCGACTGATCGCCGGTGGCGATACGAAACCGGCGGACTCGAGTCCGGCCTCCGTCGCGGTTTTGGTCGCCGAGTCCGAACAGACGGCTATGAGCGACGATCCTGAGCCGACCATGAACATCAGCGGCGGCAGGGCGGGCGGCGGTGCGGCCGCGGAGTTCGATCCCGCGACGGCCGACACGCGCGCGGAACGCGTCGTCGATCGGCTGGGCGAGCGATACTGGCAGAAAACGTACGGTGGACAGGACGCCTTCACCTGCCTCGTCCGGACAATTCTAAGTCAGAACACCAGCGACAAGGCGAGTCAGCCGGCCCACGACGCGCTGCTCGAGCGCTATGACGGCAGTGCGTCCCAACGCGACGCAAGCAGTTCGAGCGGTGCGAGGCGCAATCGACGTGAGGGCCTCGATGATGCGAACGGTGAAGCCGTGAGCGAGCAGCCACGAGCAGAGGGCGTCGACCTCGCCGAATCGCTCGCCGGTGCCGAGCAGTCGATTCTCGCCGAAACGATCAGCGGTGCGGGGTTGTACAACCAGAAGTCCGAGACGCTCATCGACACCGCGGCGTGGGTCGTGGAGACGTTCGGCTCCGCAGCCGAATTTGATGCGTTCGTCAGGGACGAGGACCCCGAAACGGTGCGCGAGACGCTGCTCGAGGTCCGCGGCGTCGGCCCGAAGACCGCCGACTGCGTGTTGCTCTTCGCGGGCGGTCGCGACGGCATTTTTCCCGTCGACACGCACGTCCACCGGATCTATCGGCGCATGGGGATCGTCCCGCCGGACGCGGACCACGAGGGGGTTCGGGCCGTCCTCGAGCGCGACGTGCCCGCGGCGAAATGCGGCTTCGGCCACACGGCGACGATCCAGTTCGGCCGCGAGTACTGCACGGCGCGCAAGCCCGCCTGTCTCGAGGATCCCGACGCCTGTCCGATGGCCGATATCTGCGATCAGGTGGGAGTCTACCCCGCGACGGGCGAGGTCGTCGACCCGGCGGACGCACCCGAGTAAGCGGCCGGCCGATCGAGAGGCGGCCGTCGCCGGTCACCGGACTCGAGTTCGCATCCCGAGGGCCAGTCAGCGGTTTTAACCAACCGTTCTTTCATAGATGAATCAATGGTTGCATTCACGGAGGCGGAACGGGACGCGGTGTACAAGACGATCTACGCCCGACGCGATATCCGGCGGTTTCGCGACGACCCGATTCCGGATGAGCTCCTCGAGCGGCTGATTCGGGCGGCACATCACGCCCCGAGCGTCGGCTTTTCGCAACCGTGGGATCTCGTCGTCGTCAGCGACGACGGGACGAAAGCCGACATCGCCGCGATTGCAGAGCGTGCCATCGCAGCCGCCCGCGAGGGCTACAAGGAACCGCAGAAAAGCGAGTTCGCCGCGCTGAAACTCGAGGGGATCCGCGAGTCTCCGATCAACATCTGCGTGACCTGCGATCCGACTCGCGGCGCACCTCACGTGTTGGGTCGCAGTTCGATGACGCAGACCGACGTGTACTCGACCTGTCTCGCGGTGCAAAACCTCTGGCTGGCCGCTCGAGCGGAGGGCGTCGGCGTCGGCTGGGTGAGCATCCTCTACCCGTACGAGGTCCGGGAAGTTCTCGGGATTCCACCGCACGTCGAGCCGGTCGCGTACCTCTGTCTGGGCTATCCCAAGGACGGCTTCCCCGAGGAGCCGGTCCTCCAGCGGGAGGGCTGGCGCGATCGGATCGAAATCGAGACGCTAGTCCACGAGGGACAGTGGAATCCGGATCGGACAACCGACGCTGCCGGCGGTCGTGGCGCTGACAACGGTCGCGGCCACGAGCCGAGTTCCTGCTCCGAATCACAGCCACGGTAGTCGGCATCTAGCAGCGGATATCGGACGGGAGGGGCGGTCGAAACGCCGTCGGTGTGGACGATAGCGGTCGAAATCGATCCGCCACGAGTGCCCGGTCAACCCATCGGGTCGTGTTTAGTTTGTAGCATTGTGCCAGACGGCAAAGGCTTGGAGCCATGACTCTGCTGTTGATGGTTTTGCGTGACTGAAGCAGTTTGAGAACGAAGAGGTACGTCGTTTTATCTCACGAAAGACACGTTCAGCAGCGTTCCGATTTCCATGTTTTTCGTATTGAAATCGGAGCCCAGATCGACGGAGTGCAGTCTGGAGGTGTTTTGCTCCATCGACGAGAAACGTGGCATCGTCGAGGTCATGTTTCTCAGTGAGTTCCTTCAGGAATCGCTCTGTCAACGCGGTCGTAGTCGTCGAATACAGCCGTATATGAAGGATATTGTTCGTTTCCGGATCAACAGCAGTGTACAGCCAATACCGATGTTCGTCGAGTTGAATCACTGTCTCGTCGAGCGCGACGTGATTCGGCTTCTCATCCTCTGCCGGCTGTAGATCGCACTTATGGACCCAATCGTGGACTGCCTTGCGACTCCGTTCGACACCGAACTTCTCCAATTCTCGAACGGTATTCGAAAGCGAGAGACCTGCAAGATGGAGCCGAATACCGAGCTCCATCAGCTGACGCGGTGTCCGCTCTCGCTCCACAAAACTCAAATCGACCCAGTCGCTACATCCACTGAGGCGGTGGATTTTTGGCATAGAGCACCACAAAATCGTACCGCCTCACTTTTCACGCTTAACGAAACAGCACCACGGCGGGACTATCGCCGTGTGGCTGTCGGGCGTGGATCGCGGACCAAGTCAGTCAGAGCGTCGGTTCGAAAGGCAAAGGGCCCGCGGGACCCAAGGTGCGACCGAATGGAAACGGGGACGATCCCAATCGACGAACTCGCTGGCGGACTCGATCTGTACCGAACCCTCGAGAGCGGACAGAGCTACCTCTGGCGGCGAGAAGACGGTGAGATGTATACCGACACGGTGGCCCCCGGCGCGTGGTACTCGACGGTCGTCGGCTCGGACGCCGCATCCGGCGGCTCGGATGCCGCCAACGGGTCCACCGGTGACGTGATCCGCGTCCGGATCCGCGACGGCGACCTCGAGTGGGAGTCGACGATCGATGCCGAATCGCCTGTGCGCCGGTTGTTGCGCCTTGCGGACGATCTCGAGGCGATCGTCGCGGCCGGACCGAACGATCCGCTGCTCCGCGAGGCGTACGAGGCCCACCGCGGAATGCGACTGGTCGCGGATCCGCCCTTCGGCTGCCTGATCTCGTTTATCTGCTCGGCACAGATGCGCGTCGGACGGATTCACACGATGGTCTCGACGCTGGCCCGCGAGTACGGCGACGAGATCGATTTCGACGGCGAGACGTATCACGCGTTTCCGACGCCGGAACAGCTCGCGACCGCGACCGAGGCTGAACTCCGCGAGCTCGGTTTGGGATACCGCGCTCCCTACGTCGTCCGGACCGCCGAGATGGTCGCCAGCGGCGAGGATCATCCGGCCGAGGCGCGCGATCTTCCGTACGAGGACGCACGGGAGTACCTGACGCGGTTCGTCGGCGTCGGCGACAAGGTGGCCGACTGCGTACTCCTCTTCTCGCTGGACTTCGACGAGGCCGTCCCGCTTGACACCTGGATCAAGTCGGCGATCGAGGAGTACTATCCCGACTGCGACCGCGGGACCTACGCCGACACCTCTCGAGCCCTTCGCGAACGGCTCGGGGGCGAGTACGCGGGGTACGCCCAGACCTACGTCTTTCATCACCTCCGGACTGGCGCATAGGGACGTTGCCGAACGAGACACCCGGGACGATTTTCATGAATGGATTGTCATTATTGCCGTATGGCGACAGGCACAGTCATCGGCCTCCTTGCATCGGCGGTGTTCATCGCCACACTGGGAATCCTCATCAAGTACTTCGGGATGGTTCGACTGATCGCGGGCTACGACCCGGACCGGGTCGCAGACGAGGACGGACTGGCGAATTTTATCGGTACCAACGCCCTCTACGTCGCCGCGCTCGTCTTGCTTGTCGCGATCGTCGAGTATACGGAGCCGTTCGGCGGCTCCGAGGCGATCTGGATCGCATTCGTCGTCGGTGTCGGACTCCTGACCGCCCGGATGATCCGCGGCGCTCGGCGCTACAAAACCGCCGAGTGAGGGCGAGAGCGAGCGGCGAGGCCCAGCCGTCCACTACTCCTCGTAGTCCTCTCGGCCGGTAACGGCCCAGTAGGCCTGTGAGACCAGCGTGATCGCAAAGATGACGACGAGTCCTCCCGCGACCCACATCGCTAGTTGCTGACCGAGCAGATAGTACGCCAGCGCGCTCGCACCGACGACGAACAGCACTGCACCGACGAGTAACTCGAGCAACTCCCGAACCGACGCATGGCTACTCGAGACGTCGAGATACTCCTCTTCGAAGCGGTCGATGATTCCCATTAGCAGAATTCCTCGAGCGTGGGCTGGTCTCGCTTCAGCGGCCGCGCCCGATAGCCGTCCTCGCTCTCGAAGTGACTGCCGTCTCGATGCCGTACGGTCACTGGACGTGATAGGGGCTCGAGGATCGTCCCGTTGTCGCTTCGCCGCTCGATTCCCTCGACTGTCATCCTTCCCTCGTCTTAGTAGCGAATCTCGAACCCGTCCTCGCCCCGCGGCTCCTCGTAGTCGGCCTCGACGCGCTCGACATCGGCCGCGGGGCTGCCCTCGTGACACCACTCGATCATCGACTCGACCGCGGCCTCGGGGCCCTCGAAGACCGCCTCGACGCGGCCGTCCTCGCGGTTTCGCACCCAGCCGTCGACGCCCTCGTCACGGGCCGTATCGCGGGTATTCGCGCGGTAGTAGACGCCCTGTACGGTTCCGGAGACGAAGACGTGTGCGCGGCTTCGGTCTGTCATGTGTGAGTCATCGACCGCAACCGCCAAAAATCCGGGTCCGCTCGAGCAGCGGCAGGCCCTCACAGCAGCACTCGACGACCGCCGATTCCGTTCAGAACTCGGTGCCGCGTCGCGCCCGCTGTCCGTCGTCGATCGGGTGTTTCACCTTTCGGACGTTCGTGATCAGGTCGGCGCGATCCGTCAGGTACGACGGCTCGGTGTGGCTGCCTGATAACACGAGCTCGAGGCCGTCCGGCTTCGCGTCGATGAGGTCGTGAACGTCCGTCTCGGAGAGCAGGCCGCGATCCGCGGCGTAGAGGACTTCGTCGAGGATGAGCATGTGGACGCCCGCTTCCGGCTCCGCGTCGAGGTCGATCGGCTCGTCGAGGTCGGTCTCTCCCGCCGCTTCGAGCAGTTCGCGAGCGCGCTCGAGCCCGGCCTGCGCTTCGGCCTCGTGGTCCGCCTCGTCGCTGCCGTCAGCCATCCCGTGCCAGCCGTAGTGGCCGAGGTTCTCGTAGCTCAGCCCGGGGAGCATGGCCATCGCGTTGTACTCGCCGCGCACCGCGTCGACGCTCGAGGCCCCGCCCTTCATGAACTGGAGCATGTGAACGCGGTAGCCGTGGCCCGCGGCGCGCAGCCCCATGCCGAGTGTCGCGGTCGTTTTCCCTTTCCCGTCGCCCCACCAGACCTGGACGAGGCCGAACTCCTCGGGTGCGGCCGGCTCGATCCGCTCAGGTTCCGGCGTCCGTCCCTGTCCCGGCGTGTTCTCGATCGGCGAGTCCGATCTCTGGTCGTCGTTCATACGCGATCGGTCGGACCGAGCGTACATGTAGTTGGTCCACTCGGCGCGTGTCAATAACGTGATACGCCTAACCAAACGTGTCTTTAGGGCTCGCTCCTAACCTGCGGTCAGCCAATGTCTCTCGAATTCTCCTCGTCCGACGATGCACCCGCCTTCGAGCGGGTGATCGCCGCGCTTGACGACGACTCCTGTCGGGAGATCATCGCGGTGCTCGAGGAGCCGATGACCGTCCCCGATATCGCCGAGGCGACGGATCGTCCGCTCTCGACGACGTATCGCAAACTTGACGCGCTGACCGAGGCCGGGCTGGTCGACGAAACCGTCGGCGTCCGTCACGGCGGCCACCAGCGGTCACGGTACGTCGCCAATCTCAATCGGATCTCGATCGGACTCGACGACGACAACGAGCTGTACGCCAATATCGATCGGTCGGCCGAGCTGAGTATCTGGTCCAACGCGAAGCGAGAGTTCTGAACGCGCCGCTTCGTGCGCTCCGCTCACCGGGATCCTCGAGACCGGCGTCTCGGCTTCCTGACCATGAAACCGATCACGACCGACCGACGAGGCCCCCCTTATCGGCCGACGAGATCCTCGTCCGTCGGTCCCTGCCCGTCGAACCGCCGGACGAATTCGTCGAGCCGTGCGGGGTCCGATGCGCTCGGGAGTCGCCGCTCCGCGGTCTCACAATCGGCGTCGACCCCGAGCCGGTCGCAGACGAGATCGGCGGTCGCCTCGGCCATCCGGCGGTAGGTCGTCAGTTTCCCGCCGACGACGCTACAGCAGTTTTCAACGTCCTCGTCGGCGTGTTCGAGCAGGTGGAACCCCCTCGAGATGCCGCGGCCGCCGCGAGCGGCCTCGTCGGGTTCGTACAGCGGGCGGACGCCCCACCACGTTCGAACGCGCTCGCTCTCGGCGACTGACGGGAGCATCGCCGCGCACTCCTCGACCGTCCGTTCGATCTCCCAGTCGGCCCGCTCGTAGTCGTCCGGATCGTCGACCGGAACGCTCGTCGTCCCGAGGACGACCTCGCCGTCGTGCGGGACGACGATGTCCCCATCGTCGGGCTCGCGACAGCGATTTACCACCGGCTCGAGGCCGTCGTATTCGACCGAGACCATGACGCCCCGTGTCGGTCGCATCGAAACGGAGACGCCGGCCATCTCCGCGACGCGGCCCGCGTGGGGCCCGGTCGCGTTCACCACGTATCGCGGCCGGAGCGTCTCGCCGGCGTCGCCGCCGAGCGTGACGGCCGTCGCCCGGTCGTCCTCGACGGTCATCGACGTGACCGGTGCGTGCGTGCGGACTCGAGCGCCGTGCTCGCTGGCGTCGACCGCGTTGGCGGCGACCAGCCGGGAGGGAGCGACGACCGCGTCCGGGACCCGCATGGCCCGTTCGACGTCCGCGGCGAGGCCCGGGACTGCTTCGCGAGCGCTCTCCCCGTCGATCACGTCGGTCGGAATCCCGACGTCCTCGCAGGCGTCGCGCTTCGCCTCGAAGTAGGCCGGATCGTCGTCGGCCAGTTGCACGAACAACCCTCCCGTCTCTCGGATACAGTCGCCAGCGATGTCCCGGAGGATGCGGTTTTCCTCGAGGCACTCCCGCGCCTCCCTCCCGTCGGCCTCGGCGTAGCGAGCGCCGCTGTGGAGCAGTCCGTGTGACCGCCCCGAGGTGCCCGACGACAGTCCGCCTCGCTCGGCCAGCGTGACATCGACGCCTCGCAGCGCCAGGTCTCTAGCGATTCCCGTTCCGGTCGCACCGCCGCCGATGACGAGAACGTCCGTTCGATCGTCCATATTCGAACGACGCGCCCCGAACGGACGTACCTTTCACTGTTCGACGGACAGCGGGCTCGGTAGCGACGGCCCAGATGCGGACGAAAAACGGATGGCAGCGGGCCGATATCGAGGCCGACCCGTGGTTGCTCGAGCCGTCGACCGACTCGAGGCGTCAGCCCCAACCCACGTCGTCCGATTCCCCCTCGAAATTCGGTGCCAAAACGGGTCTCCTCACCGGTAGCCCAGGACCCGGAGCTTCTCCGTCACCTCCTCCTCGTCCATTCGAGCGGACTCGATCGGCGCGTCCGCGACGATCCGTCGGCGATCGTCCGAGTCGACGACGTGCCACGGCACTCGTCGTAACTGCTCCGCGGCCAGGTACTCGAAGTGGCCGTACTTTCGGCTCGTGAAGGGGAGCAGCCGTTCGCCGAGCAGTTCGCCGTGATCGGCCGAGACGACGGACTTCCCGTCCAGTTCCCGAATCAATCGATCGACGGACGGGAGAACGATCTCGAGGTTCTCTACGTACGCGCGACGGAGATCGGCGACGTCGATATCGAACTCATCGCTCTCGATGATGTCGTACAGTTGGACGTTCAACGCACCGAAGCGGTCGCCTCGGCCGCCGCGCGAAAGCGCCGAGAGATCGCCCTCGGCGGCGATCCGCTGGTAGATCTTGAGGCCGGTCTCACCGATGAGCGGGACGTGGGGCTGGAGGAAATGGACGATCAACCGCTTATTCGGGTGTTTTTCGTGGGCCTCGAGCGCTCGCTCGACGACCGTTTCCGGATCGATCGCGTAACTGTCTTCCAGCAGCACGGGATCCAGGACGTCGCTCGCGTCGACGGCCGACGACTCCGCGACCGGCTCCGGCGGTACCGGATAGATCGCATGAAACACGTCGTCTCCGATATCGGCCGTGAAGGCGTTCCCGCTCACGTAGACGGTGTCGTGGTGGGTCTTTCTCGCGAAGTTCGCGTCGATCCACCCCGGGCTGCTCGAGCCGGCGGACAGCCGGGACTCGAGGGTCCCGTCGAGTCGATTCCGGGCGGCGAAGGCGTCGTACCGGCAGGCGTCGAGGACGATGAGCGTGTCCCAGTCTTCGGCCATGATATCGATACCGCTCCCGTGACGAAGCTCGAAGACGGTCCGGTGGGCCGACCAGAGGTACTTGCAGAGTTCCGTCCAGACGAGTTCCGGGTTCCGGATCCCCCTGCGGACGCTCTGTATCGAGTATTTTGTGAACGGCATTCCCACTCTAGAGCGTTGCTGAAAAGTCTCAAATAACGCCGGGGTGGTCGGCTGCCTGTGAGAATACTCGGGGTCGCTCGGAATCCGTGCGCTCGTGAGAATTCGGCGACAGTGTGCTCGTGAGAGCCCGACAGCAGCGTGCTCGTGATAACTCGACAACAGCCCGCGGCGCGCGCCGTTAGCGCGCTTCGCCCGCCGATTTCGTCTTCCGTTCGAACTTTTCGCGAACCTTCTCGACTTTCGGGGCTGCGTGCATCGTACAGTAGGCGTCGTTCGGATTCTTCTCGAAGTAGTCCTGGTGTTTCTCCTCGGCGCGATAGAACGTCTCGAGGGACTCGAGTTCGGTCACAACGTCGTCGTCGTACTCCTCGTCGAGCGCCTCGATGTAGGCTTCGGCCTGCCGCCGCTGGTCCTCGTCGTGAGACAGCACGATAGAGCGGTACTGGGTTCCGACGTCAGGTCCCTGTCTGTTCAGCTGGGTCGGATCGTGGGTGGCGAAGAATACCTCGAGCAGTTCGTCGTAGCCGATCGCGTCGGGATCGTACTCCACTTGCACGACCTCCGCGTGGCCGGTGTTTCCGGAGCAGACCTCGCGGTACGACGGATCCTCGACGTGCCCGCCGGCGTAGCCGGACGTGACTGACTCGACGCCCTCGAGTTCCTTCATCGCCGCCTCGGTACACCAGAAGCAACCGCCGCCGAACGTGGCTCGTTCCATACCTCCCAGTAGAGTGCGAGCGAGGAAAGGTGTGACGGGGGACTGCGGTCGCGGGCAGCGTTCGATCGCCCCGGCCGTGCGAAACGATATGCCGGTGGCAGTCGAACGCCGCGGTATGTCCTGGGACACAGTCCGACTCGAGTGGGACGGAGACGTTGCAACACTGACCGTCGACCGCCCCGACGCGCTCAACGCCGTGAACGTCGAAACGCTCGAGGCGATGGGCGAGGCGCTCGAGACGGCCGCGGACGAGGACGCGCGCGTTCTCGTCCTGACGGGGGCCGGCGACGCGTTCATCGCCGGCGCGGACATCAAATACATGCGGGATCTCTCCGCCGAAGCGGCACAGGAGTGGGGCGAACTCGGCCACGACGTCGCCGACGCGCTCGAGGCGTTTCCCGCGCCGACGGTCGCCGCGGTCAACGGCTACGCGTTCGGCGGCGGCTGCGAGATGGCGCTGGCCTGCGACCTGCGGGTCGCGGCCGAATCGGCGCTGATCGGCAACACCGAAATCGATCTCGGTATCATTCCGGGCTGGGGAGCGACCCAGCGGCTGCCGCGGCTGGTCGGCGACGAGACCGCGCGCCGGATGATCTTCCTCGGCGAACGGCTCGACGCCGACTCCGCGGCAGAGGCGGGGCTGTTCGGCGAGGTCGTCCCCGATGACGACCTCGAGAGCGTCGTCGGCGAACTGGCCGACCGGCTCGCCGCACAGCCGGCGTTCGCGTTGCGAACCGCAAAACAGGCTCTTAATCAAGGGCTCGAGGGCTCCCAGGAGAGCGGGCTCGCCTACGAGAAACGCGCCTTCGCGAGCCTCTTTGGCACGCACGATCAGCGCGAGGGAATGGCGGCGTTCGTCGAGGATCGCGATCCCGAGTTCGAGTGACTCGAGTCTCTCTAGCGGTCGTCGACTCGCCAGGTCAGCACGACACCGTCGTCGAGCCGGTCGACGTCCGCGAGCTCGAGCGTCGGAAAGTCGGCGACGAACCCCTCGCCGTCGGCCAGCGTCGGGGCGTCGCGGCCGCCGATGATCGTTGGGCCGACGAACATCCGTAGCTCGTCGACCAGTCCGGCCTCGAACAGCGAGAAGATGAGTTCGCCGCCGCCCTCGACCATGATCCGCTCGAAACCCTGCTCTTGCAGCGTCGCGAACGCTCGCAGGAGGTCGACACGCTCCTCACCCGCCGTAACCAACTCGGCGTGGTCGGCGAGGGCCATGCGGCGATCGACGGGTACCGCCTCGCTCAGACAGACGTAGGTTGTCGCCGCGTCGTCGAGGATCGCCGCGTCCGCCGGGGTTCGACCGCTCGAGTCGACGACCACCCGCGCGGGATTCGCGGGGCGGCCGTCCTCTCGGCGCTGGGAGCGCAACTCCTCGTCCTTGACGGTCAGGTGCGGATCGTCCGCGAGGACGGTTCCGACGCCGACCACGACGGCGTCGCTCGCTGCCCGGAGCCGATCGACGCGTGCGAAGTCCGCCTCGCCGCTGATCGCGATCTGTTCGCGCCGGCGCGAGGAGAGTTTACCGTCCGCGCTCGCGGCGGCGTTGACGACGACGTGCATACCCGTGGTGGGCGGTCGATCGTAAAGAAATCTCGTGTCTCGACGATCTCTGGGCCGCGTCACGATGGCCGCCTCCCGAGAGACACCCTTCTCCCCGCCTTCGGATACCCCTATAGATCCCTCAATACCACAACTAGCAGTGGCTTTGTACGTGTCGTCGCTCGGATCGCATACACGATCCCTCGAACCCATGAACGGATCCACCAGCGGTCACGACGACCGGTCTGCCCGACGGCGACTCGCCGCGGTCGCACAGCACGAGAGCGACGCGCCTGCACTCGAGTCGATCGTCGTCCGATACGAGGGCCGTCCCGACCGGTGTACGATCGCGCCGCGCGAGTGCTCCGAGGCCGACCAGTTGACGACGTGGATATCGGCGAACGTTCGGGCGTTCGTCGACCTCGCCGACGTGCGATAGCGACGAATCGTCCCGGATCTGCCCCGCGTATCGCTCGCTCGGTTTGCGTCGCCGAGATCAGCGTTCACCCGTCGGTTCCGGAGGATACAATCCTATATGTGGTCTATATAGACCTACGTTTGTCAACTATTTTCGATGGAACCATACAATCTGATGGGTAGCAAAAATACAGTATAAGGCGGCCAACACGCCGGTATCCTCACTATCCATATTTCTCTATAGACTGGTAGATTTATATTGTTGCAGTAAAAACGGCTGCGTATGGAGACGCGAAAAGTCCAGGTGACTGGCGGGTCGACGTACACCGTTTCGCTGCCGAAAACGTGGGCGACGGCCAACGACGTGAGCAGCGGGACGACGGTCGAGTTCTATCCCGAGGACGACGAACTACTTCTCACTCCCGAACGCGAAACGCGCCGCCAAGAGGGGACGCTGGATGTCTCCGGGCTCGCGGACGAACAGCTCATGCGGGCGGTGATGACGATGTACGTCAGCGGTTTTGACGTCATCTCGCTGGAGGCGGGCCGGATCACGACCGATCAGCGCAGCGCGATCCGCGATGCGACCCAGCGACTCGTCGGTGTCGAGGTGCTCGAGGAAACTAGCGATAGTGTGGTCATCCAGGACCTCCTCGACTCCTCGGAGCTGTCGATCGTCAACGCCATCACGCGGATGCGCCTGATCGCCAAATCGATGCTCGAGGACGCGGTGACCGCACTGATCGAGAACGACGACGACATCGCTCGCGACGTGATCGAGCGCGACGACGACGTCGACCGGCTCTGGCTCGTCGTCTCGCGGATCTTCCGTGCGACGCTGCGATCGCCCCGCGCCGTCGAGGAACTGGGCGTCTCGCGCGAGGCCTGTTTCGACTTTCACTCGAGCGCCCGCCAGCTCGAGCGGATCGCCGACCACGCCGTCAAGATCAGCGACATCGCGCTCAAACTCGACGAGCTTCCCGCCGACGTGGCCGACGCCCTCCACGGACTCCACGCCGAAGCCACAAGCGTCTTCGACCAGTCGATGGACGCGCTGTTCGCCGACGAGTCCGAAGAGGCCACCCGGCTGGGCCACGACGCGCTCGCGGCCGTCCTCGAGATCGACGAACACACCCGCCAGATCGACGACAAGCTCCGCGATCTCGAGCCGGCACAGGCCCAGTCGCTCGGGCTGATCGTCGACTCGCTGTCCAGAAGCGCCGACTACGGCGGCAACATTGCCGAGACGGCGTTACAGAAGGCGGCACCGCGGCCCTAAATCCGCGGCAGCGCCGCTCGAGCACAGTGTACAAAAACCGACCGAAACCCGTCGGTCGCTACTCCTCGAGGAGAACGGCGGTGACCTGACCGGTCTGACCGGGCCGGGACCGGACGCGGGCTCGACCCTCGCTCGTCTCGATGACGGCTCCCTTGGTGATGATGTTACGACGGATGTAGTTCGGGTTAGCGTCGTTCTCGACGACGTCCTCGATATCCGCGGGCACCGTCTCGTCGCCCTTGTTGACGCTCGCGACGTTCGTTGCGAGCGCTCGCGTCTTCGTCCCGTTACCGCGGACGTCGACAGTCCGGAATCGCGGCTCGCCGACCTCGGTCTCCGTCGGCAGTCGACCGAGTTCGTCCTTGCGGCGATTTCGAACGTTCTTCAGTCGGCCACCGGTTCGCTTGCGCGTAGAGCGTCCCTGATCTTGCATACCCAATCAAAATCTTGGCGTCTACTTGAATGCACTGCTACGAAATTTCACTCTGCGGTCTGCTGCGCTGGTGGCTTCGCCACGCAGCGCAGCGTCCCTCGGTAAAATTTCGATTAAAAGCACTCCTCCTTTCTCTCCGCTCGTTTCACTCGCGTCGAGTCAGTCGTCGGCCCGCTCGCTCCCTTCGGTCGCTCACGGTGACTAACAGTGAGACCGCACTGGCAAACCGTCCAGCTGTGAGAGCTAATTACTCGTCCGGAACCAAACAGTACGCACGGCCAGGCTTCTCGAGCACCGTCTCCTCGTCATCGTCGTAGTAGTTCGAGAAGACGCCGCGCTCGGCGTAGTAGATCCGGCCGTCGCGGGGGATCGCGCCGCTGGTCACGTGGCCGCGGTTTTCGACTCGCCAGCGCCGGTTTCCGGTTTCTCTGTCGAGTGCGTACAGGTGGGTGTCGTAGGAGCCGACGAGTATCGTTTCGGCCGTGGCAGTGATTGAGCCGATGACGTGGCCGTCGACGTCGGTCGACCACAGTTCGTCGCCTGTCGCGGCCTCGAGCGCGTAGACGTAGTGGCTATCGCTACCGACGTAGACGACTCCGCGGTCGGGATCGATCGCTGGATTCGACATGACGACGTCGCCAGTGTCGAACGACCACTCCTCGCTGCCGTCGGCGAGATCGAGGCGGTAGAACCGGCCGTCCCAGGAGCCGACGAACGCCGCGCCGTCGTACGTCGGAATCGTTCCCTTGATCTGCGCACCGAGATTGAATCGACCGCCCGCCATCGATTCCCCGTCGGGGCCACCCTCACCGCCCGCCTGGAACGACCAGGCGAACTCGAGGGAGGGAAACTCCCAGCAGTAGATGACGCCGTCGTTGGAGCCGGTGACGAGGCGGCCCGCCTCGCAGTCGATCGCGGGCGAGGGATGGGGCATTCCCCAGATGCGGTCGTCGCTCCAGGTCGGATTCCCGGTCGCGGCGTCGACCTCCCACAGCGCGCCGCTGGCGGGGTTCTTGTGTTCGGTGAGGAGGTAGAGCGAGCCGTCGACGTACGCGGGGCTCGAGCCGATCGCGATCGCATCGCCGAACTCGCGCATTCGGGTATGCCAGATCGTGCTTCCGGAGTCGATGTCGACGGCGTAGAGTTCCCCGTCGTAGCCGCCGATGTAGGCGGTGCCGTCGGCGATCGCCGGCGTTCCGTGGAAGCCGAGGCTTCTGCCGGCCCCGGTCTCGCGCTCCCACCGGTGTTCGCCGGTCGGTCTGACGGCGTGAATCCGACCGTCGTCGCCGGCGATCAGCACTGTCTCACCGTCGGGCGTCGGCCGGGGCGTCGATTTGGCCGCGGTATGGCCGATGCGGTTGATCGGGAACGACCAGTCGACGGTTACCGATGACGGAACGGTTTCCTCGGGGTAGTAGCCGTACCGTCGTAGTCCGCGACGGAACATCGACACGTCGTCGTCCGCCGGCAGCGGCACGTAGCCGTCCGCGTTGTCGGCGGCGCTGGCGACGGCGGAGCAGTCGGGTGGCGACCGGTACTGTCGGCCGACACAACCGGCGAGACCGACTGCTCCGGCAGTTCCCGCGGTACTGAGAAGCTGTCGTCTGGTGAATCGAGCACCGCCGGCCTCGGGGGTGCTCCGATCGGAGTCGGCTCCGGGGACCGCCCGATCAGATTCGGCCTCGTGGACCGCCTGATTGGAGTCAGGCCTATGGATCGCCTGATTGGCGTCTCCGTTCCGACCGGCGTCGTCCCGTGGGTCGGCCGCGTGCTCGCTCACCGTCTCACTCCTGCTGGGCGTCAACGACCGCAACGCCGGCGAGGTTCACGATGTCCTTGACCTCGTCGCCCCGCTGGAGGACGTGAACCGGCTCGTCCATGCCGACCAGCATCGGCCCGATGGCGTCCGCGCCGCCGAGGCGCTGAAGCAGTTTGTAGCCGATGTTGCCCGACTCGAGGTTCGGGAAGACCAGTACGTTCGCGGGCTGCTCGAGGTCCGAAAAGCCGTAGGTCCCCTCGAGGATGTCCTCGACGACGGCGGTGTCGGCTTGCATCTCGCCGTCGACGGGGAAGTCGACGTCAGGGTCGTCTTGCAGCATCGAGGCCGCCTTTCGAGGTTTGCGTGTCCCTTCGTTGTCGACGCTGCCGAAGTTCGAGTACGAGAGCAAGGCGGCGCGCGGTTCGACGTTGAACCGCCGCGCGAGTTTCCCGGTCTGTTTGGTAACCTCCGCAAGGACGTCCTCGTTGGGAGCTTGGTTGACCGTTGCGTCGGCCACGAAGATGACGCGGTTCTTGAACGTGAGCAGGTAGACACCGGCGGCGTAGTCGACGTCGTCGGCGGTGCCGATCACCTGCAGTGGCGGTCGGAGCGCCGACGGATAGTGATGGGACAGGCCGGTCAGGAGCGCGTCAGCGTCGCCCTGCTCGACCATCACGCTGCCGAAGTAGTTGGTATCGTGTTCGATGAGTTCGCCGGCTTCGCTCCGCGTGATCCCCTTGCGCGCGCGGAGTTCGTGAAGCCGGTCGGCGTACTCCTCGTAGTCGCCGACGGTCGGATCGGCCACGGTCGGATCGAAGTCGAGACCCAGGTTCGCGGACGTCTGTTTGATCTCGTCCTCGTCCCCGATGAGGATCGGGAGGGCGATCCCTTGCTCCTGGATCTGGTAGGCCGCCCGGATCATCTTCTCGTTTTCGCCCTCCGCGAGCGCGACCGTCTTGGGGTCGCTCTTGGCCTTGTTGAGGACGACGCGCATCATCTCGCGCGATTTCCCGAGGCGGGCCTCGAGTTCCTCCTCGTACGCCTCGAGGTCAATCTCGGTGCGCGCGGCACCGGACTCCATCGCGGCCTCGGCGATCGCCGGTGCGACGCGGAAGAGCACGCGCGGATCGACGGGTTTGGGAATGATGTAGTTCGGGCCGTACTGAATCGGTTCGTCGCCGTAGGCCTTGACGACCGCGTCGGGAACGTCCTGGCGGGCGAGTTCGGCCAGCGCCTCGGCGCAGGCGACCTTCATCTCCTCGTTGATCTCGGTCGCACGCACGTCGAGGGCGCCGCGGAAGATGAAGGGGAAGCCGAGGACGTTGTTGACCTGATTGGGGTAGTCCGAGCGACCGGTCGCCATGATGACGGTGTCGTCGCGGGCGTCTTTGGCGTCCTCGTAACCGATCTCCGGATCGGGGTTGGCCATCGCGAAGACGATCGGGTTGTCGGCCATGGACTGGACCATCTCCTGGGAGACGATCCCGCCGATCGAGAGGCCGACGAAGACGTCTGCCTCCTCGATCGCGTCCGCGAGCCCCCCTTCGGGCACGTCACGGGCGAACTGTTGTTTGTACTCGTTGACGTCGCCCGCCGCCGCGCGCTCCTCGGTGATGATCCCCGAGGAATCACACATCGTGATGTTCTCCTTCCTACAGCCCAGCGAGACGTAGAACCGCGCCGTCGCGATCGCGCTTGCACCGGCTCCCGAGAATACGATCTCGAGTTCCTCGAGCGACTTCCCCGCGACGTCGGCGGCGTTGATGAGCGCCGCGCCGGAGATGATCGCGGTGCCGTGCTGGTCGTCGTGGAAGACCGGGATGTCGATCTCCTCGCGCAGGCGCTCCTCGACGGTGAAACACTCGGGCGCTTTGATGTCCTCGAGATTGACGCCACCGAAGGTGGGTTCCATCATCTTGACGGCCTCGACGAGTTTGTCGGGATCGGCTTCGTCGAGTTCGATGTCGAAGACGTCGATGTCGGCGAAGCGCTTGAACAGGACGCCCTTCCCTTCCATGACCGGTTTCGACGCTTGCGCGCCGATGTCGCCCAGTCCGAGCACGGCGGAGCCGTTCGAGACGACGCCGACGAGATTGCCCTTGGCCGTGTACTGGTACGCGTCGGTTTCGTCCGCGTCGATCTCGAGACACGGCGCGGCGACGCCCGGCGAGTACGCGAGCGAGAGATCGCGCTGCGTATTCGTCGGTTTCGTGGTCGAAATCTCTATTTTTCCGGGTGGATCGGTGCGGTGATACTCCAGTGAATCCTCATCTAATCCCATACCGGGGACACTGCGGGGGACTACTAAAAACAATGCGAAGGCGAGTTTCGACAGCTGTCGAAACCCCCGGTTGTGCGGGGGACATAAATCCCTCGCAAGCAGATGCGCTGATTCGACCGTTTTATACGCACCGCGCAAGTGAGGTGGGGTATGGACGTCGCGCTTGGTGGGACCTTCGACCCCGTTCATGACGGCCATCGACGGCTGTTCGAACGGGCGTTCGAACTCGGGGACGTGACAGTCGGGTTGACCAGCGACGAACTCGCACCGAAGTCGCGAGATGTCGATCGACACGTCCGATCGTTCGACGAACGCAAGGACGCACTCGCTGCCGAACTCGAGTCGATCGCGGCTGACCACAACCGCGAGTTCGAGATTCGAATGCTCGAGTCCCCGACGGGAATCGCGACCGAACCGCAGTTCGATTATCTCGTTGTCTCCCCCGAAACCCGCGAGGGCGGCAAACGGATCAACGAGATCCGCCGCGAGAACGGGCACGACCCGCTCGAGGTGGTCGTCGTTCCACACCTCGTCGCGGACGACGGCGACATCATCTCGAGCACCCGGATCGTCACGGGCGAGATCGACGAGCACGGGACCGTCATCGACGACTGAGTGGCCCGATTATCGGTTCCCGTTGAGCGAGCGGACGAATTGTCTCCTGTCACGTGAACCGTCTCCTGTCACGTGAACCGATTGTCCGGAAAACCCGCGTCGGATCGCGCTCGTAGTATCAGCTTATGCCGAATCAGTCCACCACTGCGCCGGGAAACGGTGATTGTACGAGAGCGCTACCAGCGGGGCGGTTCGAGCCCGGCCGACTCGAGCAGTTCCTTCCAGCGGGACTGGATCGACAGTCGGGAGACATCGGCAGCGTCGGCGACTGCGCCCTGAGTGCGACCGTCACCGGCGACGAGCGAGCCGGCGTAGAGACTGGCAGCGAGCACCGCTCGCTTCGAGCGATCGGCGTCTGGAACGTCTGCGAGGAAGAGATCGGCGGCACACGAACGGGCCTCCGTCGTCAGCTCGAGCCGGTCGGCAACGGTCTCGAGTTCCTCGAGCCACGGTTCGTATTCGATGCGATCCCGGGCGCTGTGCATACGTCGGAGTATCGGATCGGACGGGATAAACGTGTGGTCCGACCGCGCGATTTCGCCGGTCGGCCGATACGACCTCGGCACGATCCCCGCCGCCGCCCAATGGAGTACTACGGATGGCAACGGTTCGCTACGAATATCCCGGAAAACCGGCCGTTCTCCGCCGTTTTCACTAGGTGACAACTACTAAACCAGCCGTCAACCGAAGCGGTACTCGACGCCAACCGTCGGTGTCGGTTCACGACGCCCCATGAAAGAGCCAACCTGCAAACTCGTCTGTACCGGTTGCGGACTCGAGATGCCGTATCGGGAGCGGTCGCTGGCCGAGCAGGCCGCGGAGCTCCACCAGCTTCGGGATCCGGAGCACGTGACGTTTATCGTCCCGCCGGACTGGTCGCCGGAAGAGCCGGTGAAGCGCCCTTGACGTGGACCGACAGCTACTTACTCGACTCGAGAAAAGTCGGGACCGGGCGCGGGTAGCCAAGCTAGGCCAACGGCGCAGCGCTTAGGACGCTGTCCCGTAGGGGTCCGCCGGTTCGAATCCGGTCCCGCGCATACGCGGCTTCGCCGCGTCTTGCGATTTTCACTTCGGCAGGAGACCCAATATGGAAGACCTGC